>ENA-UOUE01000724-UOUE01000724.1-compost-metagenome-genome-assembly--contig:-NODE-724-length-25260-cov-29.777826_pt1 | contig 25260 bp, 18 predicted proteins | sample MGYA00238146_ERZ747223 | MGnify/ENA primary metagenome ERZ747223 (study PRJEB28781, sample SAMN06268865) | compost metagenome | isolation source: single cell | place: USA: California, Emeryville, Joint...
CTCTGCGAGTCATGTGCTTGATTGGTATCGTGATGATGTTTTCAAACTGTCTCAGGAAAGTAATCAAAACTGAACTCGAGATTTATTCGATTTCTTATTCTAAGCCTCAATGATTTGTGTGCTATTGATCATATCTCCTTATTAAAGCTAAACTATAATCGCGAATAAAGGTGGTGCATAAGGAAATATACAATTAACATTTCGATTCGAGTGGCAAAGCCAACCTACTGCATGCTAACAAATACGAGAAACTAACTGACCTCTTTCCATAGTAAATCATTTAACTCAAAAGGAAATATCGTGAAATTATTAATGGACTGAGCTTCAAAGAAGCAACGAAATGAGGTAATGGGATGATTAGCCTAGTTATCTTAGGTTATGGTTTTGAGTTCTTTTGCGCGGAAACAAATTTTACGTTTTTTGTTCGAAATTCGATCAGAGAAATAGCTTGACAGAAATTTTGGAGAGTCACGTTTTGAGTTCCAAGAAATCAGCTACTGATTTTACCAATTGCAACATAAATGAGCTGATGCTCTGCACAGCAGTAAGTAAAGAGCTTTTCCGTGCTGTCTTCCAGCAGTGGACTCGCAAAAAAAAAAAAGATACCAAGCAGATTTTTTTTAAGTTCAACTTCAGTAAGTTCAAAATTCTAAATTATAGGATAACACGCAAGTGGAAGCTTCTAACCCAAATGATTTTGTAGTACCTCCTTCTCGTTATATCCTCACTATCCTCTCTACCCTAATAAAGAGTCACTTTGGCAGTAAATTTTTCAATCACCTTCAATCAAGTCTCCAAAAAAAAAAAACATTAACAAATAGAAGATCCTTTTCACAAAGGTAATGCCGCGTTACCACCTCAAAACGACATTTCAACTATAGAGAAAGAGGTATAGAAGCTTGCTGCTCCTCACGAATACCCAATATTATACAAACATTCTCGTTCAGAGAATAATAACCCATATTTTAGAAAAATAAACCTTCATCGCTCGCCTTGTAATCAATTTTCTGTTACAATCGGACTAACTTACTGGATCTCCACCTGAAAATTGCCTCACCAAGCAATTTCGAATTTTTAGGATCAACGTTTTACGGTTTTATTTTCGAAGGGGTTCTAGAATTCGAGAGCAAATCACACAATTTTCCTTTCCATTGATTCAGATAAAAATTCCATTCGAACTTTCTTTTCGGACTATTTTGTTATTTTCTTACCGAAAATTAACCAAATTACTGATTTCAGCCGACAACGGATAATCCCAAAAACATGCTAAGTGATTACCTGCTGGTTTCTGGCAGATCTCTTTAAATCTCAGGACAAACTCCACGTAATCATTTAACAGTAATTAATTAACTGATTAAAAGCTGCTTCGATGGAAAAAACTATGGGCTCCCATGGCTGCATCGACGACGAAAGCAATGGCATAGCGGCGATTAGTTCCTCAGATTCCAGACCATCCCCAGCTTCCTCCCTCCAGAAAATCAGCAGCGATTTAAAACAGAACCTTGACATCGACAACCAGGACCAGTTAGCTGAGCTACTCGAGAATGAAGATCTACAACTCTTCCGCGCTCAGTCAACGGGCTCTGAATTTACAATTGATAAAGAAAACGATGTTTTTCGAAAAGATTACATTGAAAAACTCGCAAACCTCAAAATCATCAGGCCGCAAACAACCAAACCTCATCAAACGGTCGTTGTCTTCGACTGGGATGATACTCTCTTCCCGACGAGTTTCCTACTGTACACCGGGTTCAAGAACGAGCCAAGCGACTCGAAGTTTCCTTCTTCGCTTGGAAAGCTAGACGCTGTTGTTTCGAGGTTACTCCTAAAGGCCCTCAGAGCTGGAACGGCTTATATCATTACAAATTCTCAAAAGAATTGGGTTCAGTACACAAGTGAAATGTATCTACCTTTGACTCATGAGCTGATTAAAAGTAATAAAATAAACGTTGTTTCTGCTCGAGCGGAGTACGAGGAGATCTACCCGAACGATCCTCAGCGTTGGAAGTTGGAAGCGTTCAAAGATCTGAAAGAGACGCTTCAAAGTTCCGTGTTAGCAAATATTATCTGCATTGGAGATAGCACATCTGAAATAGAAGCTGCGAATTATCTCAGCCGAAATTTCAACAAAACGATTGTTAAGACAGTTAAAATGAAAGAGCGACCTCGACTTGAAGAGCTGGCTAAGCAATTGGAGGTGCTACTTGGAAAGTTTGATCGGATTTACACGACGCTTCGAAGCTTGAGTATCAGACTCGAAAAGAAAAATAACTAATAAATTGGAGGGGGATGAGATTAGGTGGGGAATAAGGAGAAAAGATATTTTTTAATGAATATCGTACGGAAACGCATGGAGAATAATCATGAAGAGTTTTAAAAAGAAACAATATTACAATTCAGCTGAAATCGCAGTTTAGTTAGGCTTGGTCTTATCTTAAAACCACCATCTACATCTTGATATATTTAATGAGAGATTGCAGAGATTTTTTTATTGATTTTTCAGGCTGCGATTTCATCTACTTCTTTAACATAATTTAGATTTCATAATAGTGACCTTATGATTAATATATACTAAGTATTTGAGTATTTTTAACTCCTACTTAATGAACGGATGTTTGCTTTGGTAGTGCTAAGTGCTAAGTGCTTAGTGCTAAGTTAAGGAGGCAGATGATAGGAATTATTAAAGATGTGTTCAGGTTTTTTCAGAAGGGTCAATCTTTGATGAGGTTACTGCTGCCTGTGTTCTTTCATAAATAATCAGCTGCCTGTATTTGCAGGCCCTCTTAGAGATAATTATGGGTGGTGTTTTGGCTTTGGATTAATTTGATGCTTTTATGTCTAAGCGCAGAGAGTGAAGAAAGAATGATCTCAACATTCGTAATGTGACTGATCACCCACTACAAATATGCTTTGCTGCATTTTAATCTCGTTTGTTGTGAAGAAAAAGAAATATAACTAAGTTTTAGATTGAAATCCACAAGCCATGATTTTTGACAAACAAAAGCCATATTTCTTTCTCTTCTGTAGAAGAGGATTGATGAAAAAGAGACATCATACTAACTTCGAAAAAATTAAAAAAATTAACAAACACTCCGAAGAAATAGGAAGTGATTCACTCAAACTCATCTGATATGAATACATTTTTTTTATTTTTATTTTTTTGACTTTTCCTTTGAGTTGCGAAGCGTTTTTAAATTAATTATATTGACTTTTATTGCATTTCTTACCAAGAAGTTATTTTCCCATGGCCGAAGCTAAAGTCAACAGCATATCAAAAGACTCCTCATTACCAATTGGCGCCAATACTTCAAACCAAGAAGAACAGCATACAGCCATCCGATCAACCACTGACTACATCACCCAAACCGGAGAAGACTTTTATCAAGAGAGTCCAGCTAATTTTCACCTCAAAACTCGAAGCGCTATAAGCATCCTCAACAAATCTCAAACTATCTTCGATCCTCGCATCTCAAACAATTCTCGCAAAATGCCTTTCGAAGCCGTCCCGAGAGCAACCTCTATTTCTCGAATGAACCAAGTCGCCACCCCACTGCACACAACCACCGACAATTTTTTCCAGTCACGAAGAAAAAAACTCACTCCTTTGCTCCAAGAAAGCGAATTTCGCAGCCACAGAGCGGTTTCCAGGCCTGGTAACCCAAGCATACCGTCTCTAACCGAGCATGAAATCAATGATTTTTATCTGGCAAACAGAACAATCAGGGACAAATCATTCTATAAACCGGTTCAAGGCTTGAGCATAAGCATTCAAGACGTAACTAAAATCGGCGAGAACCTCGAGACAAACTATTTCATGCCGCAATCGCGTCAAAATGCAATGCTACAATCAACTCCATCAGCCATGAAAGAGGTGTTTGCAAAGGTAAAGCTCGCTAATTTCTTTGAATCGTTGCCTGTGTCTTTGCGAAACTTTTACAGCGACAAAAAAGAATTTCAGAAAATTTTTCAAGACTACAATCTCTCGAATTTCTGCTTACGGGAGGTAATTAGCAAAGTGCAGTGCTATCGATCAGAATTAGGGTCTGTATTGGCGAAGGTGGTTGCTACACAGAGCAAAATCTTCGAGAAAACGCTGGATTCAGCGATGAAGCTATTTGTGTATCAAGAGGAGATTATCGAGGTGAAACTTAAAGAAATCAAGGAGCAAATCAAGAAACTTGAGGCGGAGAAAGAAAGCCTTGAGGCGAAGAATAATAATCTAGTGAATCTACTTAAAATCGCAGAGTCCTCTGGCAAATTGACGATGCTGAACGTCGAGAAGCTAGAGAGCGAATTGAAGTTAACTTACGAGGTCCTTCGCCAAGATATCAACAATAAAACGGCGCAGTATCAAGCTCATAAAGATAAAGATCGAGAGCTGCAGAAGCGGCTTGGCGTCAATATCGAGAATCATGAAAAAACTTTTTCTGAGCGCCTGCAAGCTGATGTTTCTGATTTGCAAGAGTTTTTTGCGGAACTAGACAAAGAGCATTTGAATAAAGCCAGGATAATTAAAGACATGAGCAATCATTTGAAAGCGACCCTGAAAAAAATCAAATATGATGTTGGTACTCAAGTTAGCGAAGGGGAATTAGCCTGGACGGCTCGTAACGTCGGCGTGCTGGAGGAAGCCAAAGCGCCGAGGACGCAGGATATTAATAATGTCGAGACCTCGACGATAAATATCGAGGAGACAGTGCGGACTAATTTTAAGGCTGGTGGTAGTAATATCGACGAAATTGATAATGTCACAGCCCTGAAAATGAAGGATAAAGAGTTGAAGAGCAAGATGGAAGAAGATGGGCCCGAAAGTAAGAAGAGGATATCTACAGTTATTTCATTGAGCCAGGCTCAGAATCTGGCTCAAGATTTTGAGGATCAATGGAATCTTCCCCTTAATATGATAGTTTTTCTTGATAACGTTACCAAAAAAGGCGAAACTGCGAAGGTGCTGCCTTGGGGATATTTCAGAAAAATGATATTTGAGATCTATAACGACAGAATCGCTCATAAAGTCGAAGTCTGCAAGTCTCTACTGAATACGTTCATTCCGATGAGTGAATATACTTGTATTTTCTTTATAAAGGTAACGCAAACAGCTACCAACAACACCTTATCTTTTTTCTCCCTTATTTAATAGAAACACAAAATCAGAAGGGTTGCTGAGCTCAAATTACTCGAATTCTTGGTCTCTCTGAAGTATTACATCAAGATTTGGCCAAGGGCGATTATGTTCGCGAATATGTGTGGCATTACCGCGATCAATAAGGTACGTGACCTCAGCGATGTTGTTAACGCGAACGAATATGACGTCTACGCTCAGAACTTCCTTCTGTTTGCTTACGAAAAGATCCAAGCTGAAAGCGCCTCGATTGTTGAGCATCCAGAGGGGACAGCATGGCTGCTTAAAAACAAAATCGAGTCAGTGGTGAATGCGGTGCTTGTGTTCGAGAACGAGGAAAAAAGGAAGAAATTCTATCAAAATTTGCAAAGACAAATTCGGTTTATTGGTGAAGGAGCCGACAAAGACGCAGAAGGCTTGGATATCGATAAATTCCTCATGGCCTTTATGGATGAGTACATGGAAGCGAAAAAGAGAAATCTTAAGTCCGTGACGAATAAATTTTATAAAGGAAATCAGGCGAATGAGAAGATTATGTCGATCGAAGAGTTTGCTCAGCATTTGCAGGAAGTGAACGATAATGAAATCAATGCAGCCAATCTGATGTACCCAAGGGATATCACTATGTGCAGAGCATATTTGCATGCGTTAACCTCAGGGAACAACAGTTTCGCTGTGAACTACCGAGCGATGATTCAGTCACTATCGAGGTTTGGTGTGGATTGCCCCTTCCCGTTTATTGACATTGGGGCTGAGGATCCAGCACATATTGAGGCGTTGGTGTCGTCGTCGTTATCAAGTGACCCGAAAAAGAAACAAGTGCAAAAGAAAAGACCTGCAGTGATTGAGCGAAAAAAATTGAATGAACCTATGGGGAAGCAAGCTACGCAGAACAAGTTAGAAGATCCTTTTGAGTACAAAAAGCAGGTTGATGTGAGAAAAGAGCAGGAATCAAGTCCTGAGAAGCCGTCGATGGCCAAAGGAATGAAGTTAGATTCAGCGACATCGTATTTTGCGCAGCAGTTCTCGCTGATCAGGGAAATGAGAAAGTATTGCAAAGATTTTGCTGACATGGTTAACGAAGAAGGTCATGAATCTGAAGAGCTTATGAATTCGTTTAAGCAATTGTCGAAGATACTGGAGAATGGATGCAGTTTCTTGAGTATGCCGATTGAACAATAACTACTGCTTGCGTGTGCTTGGCACTTGTGCGAAAGAATTATTCATTTCAAGGCAGTTGACCCAGACATTCGTTTCAAAGGTATCAGCCACTACTTCCACTTTTAAAAACCTTTTGCATTTTATTGAGTTGTCTTCATAAATATTATTGCTTTCTTATGGTGGAGAAAAATTTGCAACTTTCCGCTTACAATTGAGAATTGCTAAATGTTTCTAAGCTTTCAGAGATGCTATGAAATGAGAAGACATCAATTTAAGTTAGGAAATAGTTTTTGTACGAATGGTTAAAAGTATCATCAGCTTCTCGCAATTTGAGAGAATATGATTCCTATTAGTGAACAATTTACTTTACGATAGTCAAGTGGTAGACCATTTCGAAAGAGCAACAAAGGACAGTTAACACTAGCTAAGAGCCGAGACTACTGCTATGATTGTTTGAACCTTGCTATATTAAACTACTATTTATTAGTTTAGATAAGCGGCAAGCAATTCTTATGGATTTTATTGTTGTTAATTACTAAGTTTGATTATTAATATGGTTTGATTTAGCTTTTTATGTTAGCAATTAATTGATTATAAAAACTGAAGGTCTTTTTTATTAACACCTGGAGTAATTTTTTTGGAATAGAATCTCAGTGATAGCTATTTTTTCTCTAAAACACAGAACCAATACCATGTGAAACATTATTGCGGATAGAAATTGAATCGTGTCTTATAAAAGAAGTCGATGAAACGCTGCTATTCATATTTAATACCAAAACCAAACCCTTTACTCTATATAAATTCAGTTTATACCAGCTACCTACTCTCAAAACCTCCTACAAATGTTTGAACAATAACCTCGACGCTCTTTTGGATAAAATTCAAATATTGAGTACTTTATCAATTGCATTTACTTTTTCTTTTGAAATTATTAAATTTTGAATGTGTGCACTCAAAAATAATTTCTGCTCATTAATCAAAGCAAACTCACAGAGAACAATATCTCATTGTAGTAATTTGATGCAAGGCGATAACAAGATATTGGTTACAGTTTGTCATTAGAACAAATTGAATAAATCAATTCGAAAACAATACTAAATGATCCAACTAAGCATAGGAAACAAGCAATTCTATAATTATTTTTCTAACATTGAAACCTCACCGACCTATTCATTTATTACATTATATGTTCTGCATGTATTCTCTCAGAACAATTAGCACTTTCAATAGGGGTCCTTGGAGCCAAATTTTCATCAGACCTAATTTATTTTTCTTTTTCCGTCGGCATTTCTTGCAAGGACATCGGGACCTTCGAAAAATATTAATCAGTATATTATCAGATCAGAACAATTCACCCGAACGTCTTCCTCCGTCTTTTTTCGGCTGCTGAAATTTCGAAACCTAGTTCTCGGCGCAACATCCATTGGATCTAAGTGCGCGTCGCTAGTTTCTGGCGGAGATGAAAGCGATCTTTTCCTTTCCTGTTTTGCTGATAATGCGTTCTTGCTTCCCGCACCATCTAAAAGAGATCTTAATTCTCGGATAAAGGCGTTTTGATTCATCGAATCCTGTATATCGATGTACTTTATCTTGGACTTTTTCGTTATTACCCTGAGGATAGACAGCTTGAAATTCTCCATTAACGTCAGCAAATAAGGATCTAGGTTATGCTGCGAGATCACCATCCCCATGCGACAGAGGATCTCCAAAAAGCTCGCACATTCTGTCGGAGTCAGATAGCCTTTCTCCTCAGCATCACAGTGCTTAAAGCAAAATAGCAGTTTACTATCAAAAACGCCTTTCAACAGGAGAGAGAAGCACCCCAATAATTCTCTAGATATGAATATGATAAATAAAAACATGGTATGATAAACTTACTCAGCACTGATGTTTCCGTCACGATCGAGATCAAAGTAATTAAAAATTGAGGAGATATCATCCAAGCTTAAAAACGATGCATGATTCTTGTTTAGTTTTGTTGAAAGTAGAAGCTTTGAAAACTCTTCAATCGATAATGATTTCTTATCTTTGAACAACAGGGATCAATCTCGCTGCATTACATTTAATTCCTTGCTCGTAAGCGTCCCTATCCATGTAATCCCGTCCATCATTCTTTTGCTATGGCCTTTGTGGATGAGAGTCTCGTAGTTCTTTCCAAATATTTCGCGATAAAACTGCACTTCTTTAGGGCAGAGATCGACTTTGGCCACATCTAAAAGCAGCTTATCAAAAGTAATTTGTTGAGTGAACATCGCGCTGTATTCCCGCACTCTGCTGATGTCCTTCTCAATTATATGCTTTTTGCCATGAGAAATCAAACCCAATATAGTCCTTTCAACGTAAGAAAACTAGAATGTACAAATTATTTCAAGCGTACAAAAGAAACCAAATTACCTCGTTATTTCGAATCATTTTGTCCCACACATGAAATAAGCATTTGGCATTCAGTGTGTTTATGAGGAGGGGAAGGAGAAAAGAAGGCAGTATAGCGTCCAGGAAGGAGCAAATACTTTCTTTTCCAGCAGGATCGTTTATATCCAGCTGCTTAATTGTCAGTTGCTTCAGCGCGTAACATTCTGCATAGAAGCCGTAAAAATAAGTGTCCTTTGCGGTTTTAGAGTAAAAATCCTTTGGCAGTACCACCTCAATTAGGTACGTCAGCATCCAAAACGCGTTTTCTTCGTCCAGAAAACACAGCAAATATGCAACCAGCAAGTTAAGTCCTTGAACGTACCCAACAGATGGATTTCTCCAGCAGTGAGCAAACAGAACATTCTTTTGATTTTCCCGGCATGATGCTTTCGAGAGGTTGCTTTGAACCATATTTAAAAACTCGTACATCGAATAGTTAAGCACACTGTCGTCTGTTTTTCCCTTATAGAGGTCATCAACTATTTCTTTTAAATCCTCCTCTTTAGGCCCCAAACTCAGAGCTTGTTTCAAATAATTAATGTAGTCCGTTCCCTTTTGAAGTTCTCTGAAAAGACAATTCAATTTCAGTTCAAATAGAGGTTAATACTTCATATTTGATATTGAATTCATCCATTCTTTACCAATCAGACTTAGTGTGTTCCATTCGACATTACTCTGGGACAAACGCGAATTTAAGTATTGAAATTGCGTTTCGGAATTTACGCTACGGCTCATTTTAATTTGAAATTGAACGTCCTGCTCGCAGTAGTCGCAAGTTCTGTGAGGGCGGCTATCTTTATAGCCAGAAATCTATGATTAATGATGAAATTGGCTCTAAATTTGATGAAAGATTACGATTCTTTTGCTTTTTCCGCATTCAGCGCAAATATTTCGTTTGCAGCGTTTGCATAGGTGCTTGCGGGTAAGCCAAGAAAAGGATTTATGGCAGATCTCGCAGCCTTGTGATGTTTTTTCCTCACGCTTCATGACTTAAAGTTAATTGTTTATGATAATTAGTTAACTAACTTTAAATCAGTAATTAGTTGTTTGGATGCTTGTGACAGTAAAATTTCTCGATAATCTGTTGCTTGACAACTAATATTCGATGATTTTCTCCTTGGAAGAATGTAGATACCCAGCTGCTTATGAGTTCAGCAAATTGAGAAACGGCCCATCATTGATTTCAAAAGAAGAACTTATTTCGGATAAATTTTAAAGATCGGTTCGTGATTCAAAAAAAAAAATTTAATAAATTGCTATAATTAGTCGAAAACGAATTTACCTTTTTAATCAAAGAAAGAAGAAGCATTAAATAACTCGTAGTCTGGAAAATTCACTTTGAATCTTTAGAAAATATATGTTGAGGGTCGGGCCAATGTTTTCGAATGAAGTCCGTTGGAGCAAGAATTAAGTGTGAGATCTGCTCTTCATTTTAATTCATATAGTCTGCATTATTCGATCGCTCTCTGCGAATTCTGATAAAAGCATTTCACTAATGCAGAAAAGATTCGTGCAAACTCCAATGGTTTTCAAGAACGCGTATTGACATCTTCACTTTTCTATGATTCCATCATGAGAACTTCCAGATAAAGAAGTCATATTATTGTTATGGAATTAATATCTCTGAGAACTACTGATTTCTAAAAATTACGTAATATTTATCCTCATCGAACTTTTCGATTTTTTCAAAAAAACGAACAAGAAAAAACTTCAGCAATGTTTTAACATCCTTTTTCCAACTGCTTTGGATTGCTCTCTTTCATTCGAAACGAATAGCTGGAAAACATTAGCACATCATTCTTCAATATGTCTACAAGTAGAATATTTTCCCTCTTCTGTCATGATAATATTCTCAAGAGACTCAGAATAGCATCCATATTTGTCCCAAATTGATTTTTGGTTTTTGTTTAATTCGCCGTGCTTGTTTTATTGAAGTGAATGATCGATTGCCAGTCAAAATTTTACGAGAATTAACTAAAGTTCCTAAAAAATACGTTTGCTGACTGCCCGTAAAATAAAAATATCTTAATTAGCTCAAGTTACAATAAAAGTCAGCATAAAGTAATCACCGTGGTTTCTTCTAATCAACAACAATGATCAAGTACACTTTCATTATTCCAATGTCATCTAAATTGCCAATCAGCGAGGAGCTCATCAGTTTGCAAAGACTGCTAGACAAAACGGAAAAGGAAATAATGTCCTTCCGTAAAGAGTCAGACTTCGACAAGACCAATGCTTTTCATGAAAAATCTGTGCAGGTATTCAATTCTAAGTCAATATGCAAAATCGAATGATTTTAATAGATTCTAGAGATGTACGACGTAATCACACAGGAGTTTTGCAACAAGCTCTACATACACGATCATCTCGGAATTAAAGTAGTGACAGAAAAATTGGCCCGAGGCTATAAGCAGCTTTTGAACTCGATTTTGAAGTTTTCGATCCGTCAATACGATCTAAACAGTATTAGGTTGGAGCACCAGCAAAACAATAGAGGTATACACCAACATTATCGAAATATAATAAATGTGTAGGCAGTACGCTTAGTTTGTCCCATCACGAGTCAATTGGCAGAGTCCCTACGCAAAGAACGACTCCTAAAACGAGGACTGGTATCCATACTCCAATAACAGGAAACATCAGTCTATCTCCTAATCGACGGGATAATAGTGGTATTTTTATATTACTCTCGTTCCTCCCTCTAACCACAGCTCACTAGTTGATTTGAAGTATCCAGCGCCCACCCTCTTAGGCATACCAGGCGAACCGCGTAGTACTAATAAAACCGAAAAAACCTCTCGCAGAGCTTCGATTCACGCTCATTTTGAAACGGAAGAAGATCAGAAAAATTCTATTAGTCCTACGTTTACTCAGCTCGACGCAAAAAAGAACTTGACATTAGCAATCCCACGCAGCATTGGGTTTATTGACGATCAATCGCACCTACAAAACCAAATAACACCCACGTTTGATCGCCGAGTGTCTAAGTCCTACATTGAAATTCCAGAAGAGAAAAAATTTGTGTATCCAAGTCTCGACGGGTCTTTGAAAATGGAAGCGGAATCGTATATCGATGATGAATCTGAACAGACGAAAAGAGACCTCGATGAGGCGCTAAAGTCTCTCAGGGATGTGTTGGCTAATTCAAAAGCCTCGGCTAGCAGCGCGCATTTGAAACAGGTTTTACGAGCGTTTGCTAATACGAAGCAGATGCACAAAGGCTTGCTGGATGAGGAGAAGCAAATCCGTATGAAGGCGAAGGCAGATCTTGGCGTCGATGAGATTCACGATCAGTTATTGAAGGTGTATGATAAAACTCAAAGGAAAACAGCGAAGAGGGTGCTGAGTTTTGTCGAAAAAGAGCAGAAAGAGAAACAAAAAACTCGACTGCAGGAAACTGGCACAGATGTAAGAGAATTTTCATATCTCAAATGAATTAATATGGCGAATTAGCCTGACTATGAGCTGCTAGAGAGAGAGAAAAGAGCACTCCTCAAAGAAAAAGATGAAGAGTGGGAGAAGAAGATCAATACAAAGGATAGTGAGATACAGAAACTAAAAGACAAATATAATGAAGAGCATTATCAATATTCTCTTTTGAAACATGAAGTTCTGCATTATAAAGCAGAAGTAGCTGATCTAGGCGTCGAGAGAACGGAGCTGAGCAAACAAGTGAGAGAGCTCAAGTCGGAAGTGGCGAGCTTAGGGGACAAAGTCGCGAGGAAGAAAATGAAAATTAATGATTTCAAAAGCCAGGCGGTGAGTAAGAACTCGAGTGAGAAGCAAAAACAGGACAAATTCGATTTGCTTGTATTCAGGAACAAGTATGAGAGTTTTTTGGAGCGTTAAGTCCTTAATACTACTATTGAATTTTATTAGTGAGCTTACAGCAAAGAATCGTGAGCTTGAGGCTGAAATAGCAGAGTTGAAGCATCAAATAACGACCCTTCAATCGCGAGAGGAAGAGCTGCTTACGAAAAAAGGGTATTTAGAGAAAATGGTCCATGAAAGCGAAAAAGAAACCGACGATTTGTATGCTCGAATCGAAAAGCTTGAGGCTGAAAATAAAGAGATATTGGATTCTCTTGCAGGTGAAAGAGTCAAGAAGAGCAAGCAACTTGAGCTCGAGATGCAAGTTGAAGACGCAAAATCAAAATATAATCTCGAAAAGTCTCGAGCAGAGATGATAAACAACATGTACGAGAAAGGTGTAAAACTTTTAGCCAGTCGAAATGCGCTTCCATCATCAAGAACGAGCCTCGAGAGCGAGGTTCGAAAACATGAAGGTGATTCAAAGGTGGGAGGAGAGAAAAATATTCACCACTTGAAAAACGAGACTCCAAAGCACCAGCAACAGCAAGGTAAAACTGAGAGAATTTCGCTTCAGGTACCGAATGCGGGAAGAAAAGACTACGATGCTCCAAGGGGATCGAGGAGGAATTCAAGGGTCGACCAGTCGATAGAAATCAGTCTTCACAAAAACAAGGTTGAGCAGACACAAGAGATCAAGAATCCAGACTCAAGGAGCCGGGCTTCTTCGAACAGCGAGCACAGTAACAACCCTTCGATTGATATAGCCATGATCCAACATCGAGTGGGAGGAGGGAATCGTTTCTCTGAGCTGACACCTCGAAATAATTACGGCTCTAAGAGTGAGTTTGCTGAGTGCACTCCAAAGAGAAATCTTCATGAAAATTCGTTGAAGCATGGCTTTGGTGAGCCTGGCTCGAAGCATGGTCTCGAGGAGTCGACTCCGCGGAATGACGCTTATTCAACGCCGCGCCATTTAGTCAGCAAATTCCACCGCGATGGAATGTCGAGTCAGAAAGATTATTATGATGGTTTTCCCCTCCTTCCAAGGGAAAAAACGGATAGCAGACCCAATGACTCGAAGAGCTCAGAGAGACCCAATAAGCGACCTATTCTCGCTCCATCTGCTGATAAAGAAACCCAAACAACCGATAAAACGCCGATTGTTCCTTATATAAAGCTAGGAAATATTACCCACTCACCGCTTCAGAAACAAATCGAAACTACATCGACCTCAAGGACGAATAACTCTTCCCAATTCACACCCATCGCCTCTCAAGCGCTACAAGTCCCTCAAATCGTCAAGAATCTCAAAGAAAACGGCGTGACTCTTCAACAGCTAATAGAATTTTACGAGCAGGTCGACTCGACTCCTCACTCGATTTTCAACAACGGGAAGTCCTCGTTTGCCCTAAGCAAGAAGAAACTTTCAAACGTGGTCGAGCGGTGCGAGAATGCCGCAAATGAGTACGGGCAGACCTATTCTCTAACGGAAAGAAACTCAGGCCGAGCTCCGACGTTATTTAGAAACACACAAAGACTCGGCAAAGGAGCCTTTGCCTCAGATCACAAGCAGGCGAGTCTCGATTTGGATTCAACGGATGATCTCATGCCTTGGGGAAGTAAAGACAGTATCACGCCAACTAACGCGAGCTTATACAAGTCAGAGGTTATGAATCAAAGCGAATTGACTCCAAGACAGCTGAGCAAGTTGAAGCGGCCAGGTGAGTTCAAGCCTTATTTCAAACGGCAAATCAATACAGACAGCTCTGAAAAAAGCATTCTTCACAGAACTTATCGCATGCCTTCCTATGAAGAAGCGGACCTGGCTCAGCCGTCCCAGAGCAAAGAGTTAAACCTCACAAAAATATACGAGACGATGCAGTCTAAGCTTCCTACGAACCCGAGTCTGAAGAAAATATTTAAAAATACGGTAGCAAAGCGGTACCGAGAGTCCGGGAAAAGTTTCGATGCTAACAAATTCGAAGTGACCTTAGAAGATTTTAAGCAATACTTTAATGAGTTTGAGCGTGTGCATAAAAAATGCGGAGAGAGCTGTCCTCATCTCAGAAGATTCTATGAGAAAATCGGGTATGCGCCTCATTTGGAGGATAGAGTCCCGCTTCCGTTGCCAAAAACTGATATCGACAAACTACCCAGAATTGTACGCAAAATCTACTTACGATAGATGATGCTGGATTGACCAAGTGTTCACTTGAGTTAGAGAAACTCATATGTGTCTTGAGATATATATTTCAAGACAGTCCAAAGAAGAATTGTGAAAAAATTAGTTCCTTTATATCTATTCTGGTAGAAATTCATGCTAGAATCAAACAAAGTGTTTTTATTGTTAATTATGAGCTATCCATGAATCTATATATTATTCATCATATCTATTGATATTTGCATATAGATGCGCAAGTAATTGGCTGTGAATTAAATGACAGTCCAATGATTGGACTCAAAAAGAAATGAGCTGAACTTAAAGGAAGGAGTTGCAGTTGTCCTGATTCGGTTGCTTAGTTGATATTGAGACAAATATTGGTGCAATAAACTCAGTTTTAATATTTTTTATTTCCGCATTAAAAATTAATAACAAGAGCCCTGGATTCACCATAGGAATGAAAGTGCATAATTCATCGAACAATGATGAGAAGGCCAGATTTCAAGCATTTCTGGCCAGTAAAAGTAACCATGGTGCTAACTCTTCCGCTAACATATACTGGAGAAGGGGCAAATGGCCAAGCTGCGAATAAAAATGGAGATATGAAGGGCCTCAATTCACAAAAAGAAAAGGTGAACAATAAATTCAATGAAATTGGGTCTCACCGTTCGGTTAAGGGTGGCGTCAACAGAAACTCTCAGAATAGTCTATATGTACAGAAAAATGTAAGTAATTGCTGCTAGGCTGTATAATTAGATTCCTCCAGGGCACTATCATGACAGAAAGCAATCGAGCAACTTCTCCGACAATGCAAAGCGTAAAGTTTATTTATCTTTTGATGAAAAACCAGCGAATTCTGCATTCAGATGACGCTTTCTTCAAGAACGCCGAGAACCGATGGCATAAAACAAGTGGTAAACTCGACTAATTGAGCATAATTGATCAACGCTACTAGGGAAAAGAGCCTTCTCATACGCTCCCGTCCTCAAGGGGTTTCGTAACGTCGCAAGGAGGAATCTCGATCTCGCACTCAAATTCAAGGATGGTAATATATCACTACAGGACTAGTAAACATATTAGAAATTTCCAGCTATCAAATCCAGAAAAACCATCGCCGATTTCTTCTGCAAAAGGCTTCGGCGGGCACATGCGGCAGGGTTCTGGTGATTCAAAGATAACTGCAAGTCCATCGATAACTCTCAATATTAATAACAAGGAATCAACGCAAAGCCTCTTTAGCAAAACCTCTATTCAGAATTCATTTTCGAAAACTCAGTAACAAACGCAGATTTCCCTTCCATTTACGAATTTGAAAAAATCGCTAGGTTAATAGACTCACCGCAGGAGAAACTCCAGCGACCAGCCAGTCTGAACAGCTCAAATGCAAAATCTGGCTTCAAAACAACACAACCAATCCAATATCAAACTCTTCAATCTAAAGTAGCCGGAACGAGCAGTCTGGAGAAGAACAAATCGCCAAAAAGCTCTATTACCAAGACACCAGCATCAAAAAAGGCGGGTAGTTATAGAACAAACGAGAAACCATTGCAAGATACCCCAGAAGGCAAAGAGAGTCTACAAATGACAAGAAGCGGTAGTATTCCAAATATGCTTTTCTTTGGACAAGACAAATTCAAAACTCAAGAAAGCAAGACCCAAACCATCATCAGCGAGCTCGTGATCAATCACAGCCCGATTAAGTCACGTCGAACGACATCCGCAACAGTTAAAAATCCTGACTCATCGCAGTTAGTTGTGCTCTCAGCTCGTACGTTCCAGCGCGCAAAGCCTTCAAAATCTCCAATGGCAAAACGTATTGAAGAAGTTGTTAATTACAATCGCCAAATGGCAGTTACTCAGCTGTTCAAGCTAAGGAATTATTATGATGCGCACGCCGATCAATTCGATCGATAAGTCAATCGCTTTATGAGTTAGTAACAACACTTCTTCATGGCTCGCTAGACAGCCTAAAATTTTTCATACATTCTAACAAATAAGAAAAAATCTATTTCACAAAGTCCTTTGAGTCTATAAAAGAAAAACCATATCAACTTAACAACTAATGGCTCGTTAATAGCTTACGAAAAAATGTGTGGTGGCCCGATTTTTATTTATGTGGTTGAGGCACTGATTAGTGAGTCCTGTGAGCGCCCGATGAGGCTTATCGGGAATACAAATAAAAATTCGAAGTTTTAAATTAAATACATAAAGAAAGCTTTATCTTAAAGCTCTCTCAAAAACTCAACAGCTTCCAAGTCTTTAGCACGGTAATTGTTCCTCCTAGCATATCCGAATAATAACGCGTTGAAAAGGCTCGAATTTTTCTTAGGAAAAGAATCCAGCACATTCTTTAGATCAATCGAGGAATTATAAATTCAGGCATGGGTAACTGTAATCTCAAAACTGAAACGCAAGAGGAAACTGCAGGTAGGTGCTTGAAATCACTTGCCTTTTGTAACTGCTTCTGATGCAAATTACCAGCAATTTCCAAGATGAATTTCAATTTCTTGTATGTCGTCGGAAGAGGTGGCTTTGGGAAAGTACCGATCTTCGATAGAATTGCATGTTTCTGAGCTCTGTGTGAACTCTGGTAGGTATGGAAGGTTGAAGTCAAGAAAACGAAACAGATTTATGCTATGAAGGAGATGTCGAAGGCCAAGTATTCATTTTTCTCAGAAACGCGGCAATTTAGCGGATATTTAACCAAGGATTATTACGAAGAGGAGTGTAAGCTCAGTGATGAATGAGAGACAGCTTCTAAGCACCTTGAAACATTCGTAAGATTTGTGATTATTGAAAATCTATAGAATTTTCCAGGTTCTTGGTGAATATGGTTTACGCCTTCCAAGACAGAGAGAACTTGTATCTTATCATGGATCTGATGCCGGGAGGTGACCTGCGGTACCATCTGGGAAAAATGAGACGGTTCTCTGAGGAGCAGACAAGTAAACTCGTCTGGCTTTGGTTGATTGTAACCGTCGTTAAGAATTTTTTGCAGCTTGTATTATCGCAGCGCTGGAATATATGCATATGAATGGTGTGTTACATCGAGATATCAAGCCTGAGAACCTCGTTATTGATGCTCAAGGTAGTGATTTTTGAACCAATTGAGTGTTCAAAAGTGAAAAGGGTATGTTAGAGTGACAGATTTGGGAATCGCGAGGGTCTGGAGGCCGGATAACTCTAGTGATACAAGCGGGACGCCAGGATATATGGGTAAAGATAGTCTACTACTCTCGCTGGATGATACACCGCAATTCAAGCTCCTGAGGTCATGTGCAGGCAGAACCACGGAGTCGCGGCTGATTATTATGCGTTAGGTGTCATGGTTTATGAGTTTATGCTCGGCAGAGTAATGAGCACTTGGTGTATGATTTTGGTTTAATGATAAACAATTTTGCAGAGACCATACCTTGGGAAATCACGAAAAGAGATCCGAGACAATATCCTTGCAAGACAGGTTCAAATTAAAAAGGAGGACATACCACCTGGATGGTCATTGGAAGCTGCAGATTTCGCGAATAGAGTAATTTGATAATGTTTACCTTGTGTTTACTCTTATTCCTCCACTGTAGCTTATTCAACGAAAACCCGCCAATCGCTTAGGTCTGAACGGTCCATCTGAAGTAAAGAACCACCCTTGGTTGAGAGATTACCCTTGGGCCAAACTTATGGCCAAGCAGCTTGTCCCGCCTTTCACTCCTCCGGTACCTATGCTCCTTTTCAGAAAATCAACCTATACCTAACAACCACAGAACAAAGACGACAATTTCGACGAAAAGAACGCGAATGCCGAGGACAACGACCCTAACGCGGATCTTACCCGTCAAAACGCAATGCTGCTGAGAAGGAACTCAGTTCAAAGTACTTTTCTTTCTCGTGTGTGAGTCCTAGCTTTATCAAATTTAAGGTTTATTTGACGGTTACAATTTCGATGGTTCTCAGTCCACTCAGGTGAACACTCCATTTAATAATAGCATGGTTTCAACACCCGATCAAACACTTACGTATTCGACTAAGATTGCAGCAAACTGATCAAATTGCTAAACCCTATCTATTAAATTTTTTCGCAATACACATGAATGTTGATAGTCTTGACCACAGTCCATTATTTTAGTACGATCAGTTTAAATTCATCAATTTTTGATTTCCCACTTCCTGACTTAATAATAATAAACCGTTTACACTTAATCCCCTTTTTTCTAAGGCTTGAACTTCATATCTCTGTGTAAAACGCAATATGAACTTAAGTATGTTTTTCCATATGTACTTGAACTGATTATAGGTTTAAAATCTAAATAATTTTATTTTGGCTGACTTTTACTCTCTACAATAAATGCGAAGGAGCGACGAGAAATCGAGAAGATCCGGATCTGCAGCATCCGGCAAGAAAGAGGTTATGAAAGACCTTACCGTAGAAAACAATCAACGTCTTGCAAAATTGGCCGAGGAAATAGGGCATATCAAGGTAAACGCAGCTAGCAGTGAACGAATGAAACAGGCATTGATATTTCTGATAAAAGATTGTGGGTGAGAGAGAAAGAGATGGAGTTACACCAAACGTCGATCATAGGTTGAAGATTTTAGAAGACATGCTGTCTGACGGGCAGAACGAGTTTTCTCGCCGCTATAACAATTTGAAGATCAATGTAATTAATTGTTTCTGAGGGGTGGATATTGAGAGCTGCAATGAATAGGTAGATGAGATACAAAAGGAAATCGATGCAGGGAAGATTGAGAGCGAGAGTGCGTTTGAGTCGATATTCCAAGAGTTGGAAAACATAGATACTAAATTACATGAGTTGCATGATACGGAGGCGCAGGTGTGTTTATCATCCAAATGACCTGAAAGGTTTGATCAGTTTTTGAAAAGAAACGGAGAGAGTATGAGAACAGAGTCGAGCTGGTTTTTAGCGAGAAATTCACGCAGCTAAAAGACGATCTTTCAAGAGAAAATGAGGAAATGAGCAATGGGATCTCTCAATTAACTGAAATTTATGAGGTATGAAGCTTATCGATATGTCCGCTCTGGCACGTCATGATTTTTCTCTCTGACAGTCCGATCTGAAGAAGCTCCAAGAGGCGCTTACACAAGAGGTAGCTACACGCGAAGAATCAGATACAAGAAGGATGAATGAAACAGCAAGGGAGCTATCTCGACTCAACGAAAACGCTGTGTTGCTGAGGAAAATTCGAGATGAGTCTGAGGAGAAATTACAAACAAAGATAAAGGAGGCTGTTGATCATATGAAGACCCTTATGGCCGAAGAACGACTCACAAGGTAAAAATAAAATTGTAGGATTTTTAATCGTTAACTCTTTTCATTCTAAAGAGAGAAGAATCACTCCAACATGATAGATTTACTTGAGGAAGCCTGGAAAAACCTTAAGGCAAAAACTCCAGACGCTTAGTACTGAGCTTAGAAAATAATAGAAAAAGCTTTCATAAAAATAACAATTCAAATTGTATTTTCTGTGATATATATATACATACCAGCAAATACATAAGCCTATGAGAAAATTGACTGAATTCGCTCTTAAATTCCTTTCAATCGAGCTTTCTTCTTCTGATATGAAGGGCAAGATCTGCAAATCATTCCTTCACGTGTGAAAAAGGCCAAGTTGTCGGTTTCAGCAGGTCTTCTGTTGATTTAATTAAATTCCTAATTTGAGCTAGCGTTTTTCATCAATCAAACTATCAGTAGATAACTATGTACACACAATGAATTCACAAGAACGATAATTTTTTTTTTAAAACATGATTGAACTGTAATCTTCATGAAGCGCTGAGGAAAAAAAATAAATAATCTTAATTTTTCACCATCGAGTCTTCTCTCATTGTCCACCAATGATCAACACATCACTTTTACAACTGTAGAAAAATGATTGATATGACTCCCACAATGACGCCTACTCGAACAGCTTTTCTAATAAATCTTCAGGGGATTCGAAATTTGGATAGTAGTGCAGCTTAAATGTTTTACGGTTCACTTCTCTGACATCTCTGGCGGAAGCCAGCGACTTCAGATATGGAACCAGCATTTTCAACTCGACGTCGCTTTTATGGTAATAGTAAGGCGCGATAGGAATACCATTCTCGATTTGGTATCCAAAGGAGTACACTGCATTGTCCACAAGCACTAGATCTTTGAGGTTTCTATTAGCAAATACCCTCAGATCCTTCACATAGAGACCCTCCTCTGTTTGCACGCAGCTCTCTCTGAATAATCTATGCTGAATGAGCTTGTTTTCGGGATCAAGGAAATCCAGCACGACGTTGGCATAGCAAGCGTGAGACGCAGTGAAAACGAATATTTCAAAATGCTTGCTGAGCTCTTCGAGGCATTCTCGGGCATAAGGTCGAATATTTATGCCAGCTTCGATGATATCTCCGCTAGGGAACTTGATTGGCAGGAGGATATCGTAAGGAATTGAAGTGTTCTCGTTGCAATGGATCAAAGTCTCGTCCAGATCGAAAACGATAGTCTTTTTATCTAAGGCGAGTACATAGTTAGAAATGAAGGTTGGGGGAAGAAAGTCTCTACCTTTGTGCTTCTCAAGTCTTGGAATATGGACCTTGCGCTTCGAGATTTCCTTCGGATCGACATCTTTGAGATTCCTGCAAAAGTTCATCGCTTGGAAGCTCTGCATGAAGTGCTCGCGGTAAATTTTGCAGAAATAGTCATTGGAATCCGGTTCTCGGATATGGCGCTCAAGACTGCTCATGTAGTAGGTCGGTGACACTCTCTGTCTTGACACAGCGATAGCGGTATTGTTGGAGGTTGGGGCTTCATTGTAGGTTGTGAAGGAGGATTGGCTGATGTCATGATCCTTGGTTTTTTTGGGTTGGGACTTTGTGTTGTTCGAAAAGAACATTTTAGGCTCGTCTTTGTGTTTTGTTGTTTGCGGAACGAGAGTCTATTTGAATCTTAAGGACTGGAGGGCTCATATACGCATTACCTCATGATAACGATGAGAAACGGTAGAATTTTTCGTAGATTGCGGCGCGAGGCGAGCCTTAGTGTATCTAGTCTCATCTTCTCTATCGTCAAAATTTTCTAGGCGAGGTTTCGATGCGACAGGAATAGTACTACCTAAAACAGTTTAAACAAATGAGAACAAATACGGATTTTGACTTAGGGTACCTGCATTGACTTGAGTAACAAAATCTTTAAGTGATTTCTGCACGATAGGTTGTTCTTTTTTCGAGTTTGTAGGTGTTTGGTCACCTTTTTTGGTCTTTGCGCTCTCAGGTCGAGTGCGGCTAGCTTGCTTCGTTTCGTTAGAAACGGCATCAACGAACGACTCGGCGCTCTTAACTCGAGTTTGCATTGTTTGCTGCTGCTGTTGCTTATAGGAGTCTTGACGTGCTTTCTCTGCTTCCCGGAGGTTCTTGTTATGAAGGTATTCCATGTACTCCTTCTCCGAGATTGACTGCGTTGGATATCTAGGCTGTTGACTGGCAGTATCATAGTATCCTTTGGTATATTGGACATTAGGAGTCGAAGCTTTGTAGCGGTCTTTTTCGCTTAGGTCTCTCGTCTGAGGCTTCTGAAGGCCAAAATCGTTCACCTTCTCGTACTCCTCGTAGGCTGGAATTTTGCTACCTCCCTTCGGGGAAGTAGCCTGAGTTGTCGTTGCAATTGATGTTCCTTTGGACTTCGAATCTGAGGTAAAATTGTTAATGAGCGGTGGTGAAGATTTCGGCTTTTCTTCTCTTCTTTCATTCTTACTTTTGGCGATCCGCTCCTCCAATTTCTTCAGGGTGTTGGAATATTCCTCTAGCTTTTGACTCATTATTTTGCTGTTTCTGCCGGGCTTATTCTCATAGTTTGCTGCCTCTTGCTCTATGCTGAGATTAACCTCTTGATTCTTTGGCTTTTCATGTACTGGTGCTTTCTCCTGGAATTTGAAGGTTTTGTCGCTCGTGTATTTGGGACTGCCAAGCGCACCGACATTGCTTTGAGTCGTCGTGGTTCCAGACCCGAAGCCTCTCGGCTGTGCGCTCTCGCCTCGGGAGAAATAAGGAGGAGTGTATTGATTGTCTGGCGCAAGACTACGATTTTTTGTGGATTCAGGCTGCTTTGTTCTGTCCACAGACGACGCTTTGGCAAGAGAATAATCTTCCTCATTGCTGAGAAACGATTTTCGATTCGCTGCTTTGTAATCATCTGCGGCAGGCTTCAGGTTTTCGTTCGTGTAGCCTGTCGGTTTGATATTCTTATTCGAGTTTTTCAAGGTATTTGACTGCAGCAACTCTTTGTGCGCGAAGTCATACGAAGCTCGCTGAGGAGCCTTTCGGTTGCTGGAATTTTGTCTCGCGTCCGGAGTAGCATCTTTGGTCTTAGGAGAACTAACTGAAAGATTGCTAATCAATTTCAGATAGATATTTCCGTTGGTAGCATCGCTGCTAGTCTTATCATTACCAGCAGTTCTAGTATTGGAATTCATATACTCCTCAGTCAGAATTCGACTGTTTCTCACCTCTTGAGGGTAATTATTGGATTTCTCAGCGTATCTACCATCAGCTTTCGATGGATTTTTCGTGAATTGGATTTGCTGAGTGACAGTTGAATGAGTTTGCTGCTCTCTTGATCTTGCTGCCGCATTGGTGTAGGTATTCATATCATGACTCATGAGAAGTGGCTGGCTGGTCACTTTACTCACTTGAGATAGCTTATTCGATGTGTAGGCGTTCGAATTTGAAACAACCGGGCCTTGTTTTGTGCCATAAGATTCAAAATTATAACTCTTTCTGTCTAAAGCAGAGGCTTTTGCGTACCCAAACTGCTCTGGTTCGGCTTTCAATTGAGATTCAAAAGTTTTCTTTGAAGTAATTCCTGTGAAATTGTTCTCCTTGTTCATCTGACTGTGGTGGGTGGATGTAGTGGGAACACCTGCTCTCTCGAAGTTAAATCCTTGCTTAGAATTTCCAGCTTTAGGAGTCCGAAATGAACTGGTGATCGTGAGGTTGGACTTTGGATAGTATTGTTCCATGAGCTCGCTTTCCCTTTTTCAAAAATTTGTGTTTCTCTCTCTCTAATAACTTAATTTTTGAATTAGATATCAATTTCTGTTAAATAACTCTCACTTGATTAGCTCCGTTAAACAGCATTCAAAAATTAATAAATCCGATAAGGCAACTATACAATTCAAATGTTTAATATTTCTCACACACGATGCTCATATCCCCTCTCATTTAGAGCAAAACAAAATAACTACAGTCATTGCCGCGACTGCTTACCCAAACCTATCGCGTAGTTTAATTGCGTTTAGTGAAGATGAGACTTTGCGAAAATATTGAATACTATTTAGATTCTTTAGATTTCTAAGAACTTGTTTCCTAAGAGGCAATAAGCGGATTTTTCTTTTATTAAATTTTTTGAAAGCGAGTCTTTTGCATGTAGGATAAAGCAATCTCAAAAAATGAATCTAATCTTAGATCCTTAGTGACAACCAAGAGCTATTCCGTTCACTAGTTACAGCGAGGGGTTGTTTATTCCCAGGCGCCTCCTTCTTGGGCTTCAGTGGTGTCCCACTTCTTATCGTCTTTCTTTTCAACCTATTGAAATGTTAAGTTGCTGCATGAGCCACAAAAATTTAAGTTACTCTTTCTTCCTCGTCTTTTCCTTCAGCTTCTGGGAGAGCAGCGGCTTCATCGACCTTCTTGAAGAAAAACAGATCAACCATGACGTCCCAGTCCTCAGCTGCGAACAGAATTGTTTATATTTTGCATCAAAGAAAAGAATATGTTACTCTTGCCGAGTTCTCCTCTGAGGATCTTAACTTCTCTAGCAAGAAGCCAGAAGATCATGGAGATGGACTCAGTGCTTCTGTTGTTGCATGGAATAGCGATGTCGACGAAGTTCAAAGGACTGTCGGTGTCGCAAAGAGCGATGGTTGGAATATTGACATAAGATGCTTCGACAAGAGCTTGCTTATCAGATCTTGGGTCAGCGACGATCAAAAGTCTTGGCTCTTGGAATCTTTGCGAGAAAAATTAGTTAAGTTTATGCTCCATTGCTGCTAATTTTGTACTTCTTGGTCATCTGGTTGGTAAGGGTACCAGGGGTCCATCTTGAAGTGGAGGTGGAGAGAGCCTTGGTGTAGTAGGAGTATTTGATAACAGCTCTTTGACCGTATGGTCTGGCACAAACGACCTAGATTGCCAAATTCAGAATTTAGATTCAGGTTCCGGAAAGAGTCTTACGATGACATCTTCAGCTCTCTCGACGGTGACGATAGCTCTGGCAGCGAGCTTAATCTTTTGCCAGGTGTGCTCGAGGTTGATGATGTGAACACCAGCGGCGTTCTTGTGATCAACATATCTTTTCATATCGAAATTGAGGTTGATGGTACCGATGTGCACCTATACGATCAGGAATTAGTCCTTCTTTGAGCAGAGATCATTTACATTGGCAGCGAGAAGTCTGAGGAAATCTTCTTCCTTTCTGGAAATGCCTTTGCTCATATTAGCTTTTTGCTTGACGAGGTTAATAAATCAGATCTTTGATTTTTATTAGAATATAGGCTTGTAAGGATAAAATACAATGCGAAGTAATTAATGATATCTTTTTTTGCAAAGACATCT
>ENA-UOUE01000725-UOUE01000725.1-compost-metagenome-genome-assembly--contig:-NODE-725-length-25257-cov-10.328674_pt1 | contig 25257 bp, 15 predicted proteins | sample MGYA00238146_ERZ747223 | MGnify/ENA primary metagenome ERZ747223 (study PRJEB28781, sample SAMN06268865) | compost metagenome | isolation source: single cell | place: USA: California, Emeryville, Joint...
TGTCCTTGTACGATTGAGATTCCAATAAGAGAGATTAGAAAAAGCAAGCAAACTATCATCCTTTACGCAAAGAAATCCGATTAATTTGAGAAACTATAACTTATTCAAACTCAATCTGAATTCAATTTTTTATTTTTGTTAAAACCTTTTAATTAATTTAAAAATTCAGAATCCATTTGATTAATTTCATTATAATTCCTATCAACATTGGCAACAGCTTTTCTACTCTAAATATTGCGAGGTGTCTCTCTTGTTTCAGCGTTCTTTAGCAAATGCTTGCCTAATAACACCTAAGAAGGACACGTAAGTGATTTTGAGCTTAACAAGCCAATGTAATTTTAATAAAAAGCAAAGGTCAGCATTAAAACAGAAAGCTGATAAATATTAATTATCAATCTTAAAGATCTCATCATTTTCTGAGACTGCGTTATTTCTTTGCTATTTTGTGAAATTAGAGAACTTTTGATGAAAATGAATTTATAAAACGTTCCAAATCATTCTTATTTCTTGAAAGCATTTCAAATTAACAACCTTAGAAACAGTTTCTGTAAAATAAAAACTTGAATTAAATTGCATTAATTAGAAACCTCATAAAGCCTCTCAAAGAGGTTTGAAATAGCAATCTCCCAGCCACCCTGACAGAGCCAGTAGCAGATGAGAGATTAGAAAAGATTCAGATAAAAGCTTTAAGAAAAAATCCTGTTGGAGAGTCAATAGTTTTGGAGGTCAATAGTGAGATTTCAGCACGAGGTTGCTGGAAATAATTATTTTATAAAGTTGTTAATCTCGAATTATTTAGAGCATTATAGTTTCCAGGCACTGGTGTTTTATTTAATTAAATCAAAGGTATTTGCGAATTTTTTCCCTTTTTTTATATAGCAAATAAAAAATCAGCTTTAAGTACATTTATTGGGATTCGATAATTTCGAAAATTTTCAGAACTAGGACCGCGAATAATTATACATAATAAATTAAGTTGATTGGAATTCTAAATTGATTAGATTCGAAATTTATTGACACACTAATTAAAGGAGGAATTGCTGATCACCCAGAGGGATGGAAAAGTTTTGAGTGAATGATGGTTTTGGACAGTTTTTGTTCACTGATCTGATAAGATAATTCTTACTTTTTTGCGGGGATTGACTTCTCTCTTCAGAATTTGTAGAAAAATGAATTAGATCTCCTTGAGATAGAAGCTACCTCCTGAAAACCACTAGAAATAGAGGTTCGCTAACATCTTCATTTCTATCTCTCTTACTTTCCTTTTTTTTTTCTTCTAAACATAGTGTGTTGGTTTGTTAGGAGAGGGCTTACCAGATCTACTACCATAAATATACTCATGAAAACTAATCAATTGAGAAATCTTTTAGTGCATGAAGCCTAAACCGGTTCATTTTGCATTTTCGTTCAACTTTGGAATTGATAAAAGAAATTTTTTGAAATCCATTTTGAGCATTGTTCTTAGCAAATTCAAATTAATCAAAGCTTTTAGTTACTCAAATTTATTTATCCTGGATCTTGAGAATGTAATGAGAAATGATTAAAGAAAATCAAAAAAAGCATTTTGTCTTCCAACAGCGATTCGTAAAAGATAGGCTATCGCATTGTAATTCATTTGTTTACCTGGATCCTTCAGGAGTTAGTGCACGAAGAGTAGATAAGAAAGTCTTTCGAAATCTTAAACATTAATTTTGGAGAATGTCTTGATTTTTCTGTAGATTTTGAAGACATTATTTATCAGCTCCAGTATGAGGAAAAGAAGAGAAAATAAATTTATTTTGATGATGTCACAGCTTTGAAAGTGATGAGACGATCAGAAACAAGCCTTTATTACAAGATTTAGCCTAAAAACTGGAAAGCTAGCTGATAAACAGCGTTAGGCCGGTCTCTCTATTGGTTAGTCTGTATTTCATTAAGAAAAGGGCAATAATCACTCATAAGTCCGTCACACATGCAGGTTTGAACCTAAACCTTGCCGACGCACCGAATACAGCAACTTTGTTCTTTTCAATCTCTATATCACCTCGAAAGACCATAATTGTTAGAACCCTAGCATAGGAACATTGAATCACCTAAATTGATTTTCATTTTTCTGGTCATAACAATTAGGATCTTGTTCATTATAATGCAAATACAAAACGAACCGATGGGTTGTGACATCGTGTAAAATGCATTTATGATGGGAGTCTGCTGGAACGAATGGAAGTGATAAGTTTATGAATTTTTCTTTCTTCTTTGCTACTTTTTTTTTTGATAATGTGAAAAATTCACATCTTGCGATTAACAAGTATATTTTGCTCATTTCTAAATAAAATTCAACTATTGACTAGTTTTTATGGCCTCTTCAGGACTTGCTCTCATATTTCTGAAATTACCATAATCTTAGTCTCCAGCGTATCGCGTATTTGTGTAGAGGTTATATGAAATCTCGAATTTGTGAGCACAAATTTCCCAATACAAAAATATGCCATATAAAATCAAATTGGTAAGTTGCTACTGTTGTTTTCAGTTAACTATTTAATTTTAAAACTCCTAAGCTTCGTAATTAATTTCCGATTCTTAGGCAAAATGCTCATTGTACTCATTCATGAAAGTTTCATGTCCAGATACGATATTTGGGACTCAGGTAATTATTTTATATATATTAATTGTTAGGTATTATTCTTTTCAATAATCTGTCAACATAGGTCAGCTAGCTTCATGCTCTCTTTAAGGTAGGCTACTCTTGTTATTCAGCCAGATTATCATCATGACACACTGTCATAGCCCAGAGAAAATTTAAGATTCTGGGTTAATATGTAGAGAGTAAGAATAAATATTTGTGGATCAGAGGATGGCTTGAGGGCTGCTGTTGGAGGATGCTTTCTTGGAAGAGATTGACACTTAAAATTATTGAGAACGTCAGGAGTGAAACAAGAAGTACAATGATAAATGTTTTCTTCACAGGTTAGACAGGAGGCATCACAAAGATCGCATGATTGAGTTGGATCCTGATACACAATAAGTCGAGTTCAGCAGAAAGTATCCTGAGAGACATACTTTCCAAGCGGCGGCATTGCGACATTGCTTGCAGTTGGTTGTGCACGGCTTTAATTAGAATGAATTCAAAAAGCTATCTGAATCTTCCTAAAAGAATTAAGGTTCGAATAATCGAAATACATGGAGATATTATCGCATTTGATAATCAAAAGTGAACGTTTTCTTCGCCCGCTGGCTTCTCAGACTCGCATATATGCATCAAATCTCATGTTTGCTAGCGAACCATATCCGAATTATTAATCTCTTTTCAAAGTCTTATTTTCTTTATAAAATACTCCCTTTTTTCTTGATAGATACAGGACGACATTGAGATTCTCAACCTGCCATTGTAAATTGAGACAAAGCAGGGATTTTGTGTTTCATTTGGCCTAAACCACTTTAAACAATACATCATAAGGTTACAAGCAAATTCATGAAATTGCTAAAAATTATCCCCTTCATTTTCAAAAGTTTCAATGAATTAAGTTGAAATCAATTGGGTCTATATTGGTTTTTTGCGGCAAACATTCAGGAAAACTATTTTTCGCTTTTTATTTGTCGTTTGTTTGCTAATATTTCCTCTCATAAAGTAAAATTTTACCAAAAAAGAAACACCTCAAAAAATAAATGAATCCTAATTTATTTGCTTCATCTGACTATAGATTATATCAATATTCATTACTACCGAGCTTTTTGATTCCTAAATTGAGAGTCGTCATTTGTTCATACTGGATAAATTCAGCTTTGTAGATTATTCCAGGGCTTTTAGTTTTTTGGTATTTGGAAGAGTGACATTGTTTGGACCCAGCACACCAGCTATAAGACATAGCAGATATATTATTCTAGCAGCATCCCAGATGTTATGGTCTACAAACTTCTTTTTTCAAATGCTTTTAGGAGGTACCGTGCCGAGGATGCTCGGTTTTCTGATAGTAGATCATCATTTGACAAACAACTTGAAAGTTTCAATTCTGTTACTTCTATTGGGCGCTCGTCAGAGAACGGTTCGATTTTTCTTTTCATAAATGCTCTGGAGACTGGGAAGTATTCACTTGACTTCTCCTCGATTGGCTCGAAGAAAATTTTCTTTTTCGATAGATTCAAAACTCTCTTCTCTGCATGTAATGAAAATTAGTCGCATTCCTCCAAGACGACCTTATTCAGCTCACAGAAATTATGCTTGAAATACATTTCTTTAAAGCGAAACGAAGCCGGCTCTTGAATATTGAAAAAATTTTCATATCCATCAATGATGAACAGCAATTTAAGCAACTCAAGACCGCTATCATCTGCTGTTCTAAGAAACTGAACTTCTACTAGTAAGCAATGATGTCTTCATGAGTGATTCGGAGATGACGTCTGAATTCGGATTCGTTACGCTTGGAAATTCAATGTATATAGGAAACCATTATTTTCTTTTCGTTTGCTCTCCAATAGTGTATGAGTTCTTCTCTTTGGAGATGCTTGCAAAAGAGAGATTTTCCTATTCCAGCCTGCCTTGCTATGAGGAAGCCTTGCTTTTTTTTTGGAATTATCTTCTGACTCTCCTTTGTAATACCTCAATCTACAAATCGAGCTCTTTTTCACTCTACATCATTCAATATCTTTTCGATGTATTGAGAAAGCAGATCTGAATGTAATGTATTTGAATTGGTCCGCAACAAACTGGAAGCGTCGATATTCTGATCTTCTTTGTCTGTTCTTTTGATTTCATCGCTGTCAAGTAGCTTTCTTCGATATTTTTGTATGCAATGACACCATATTTTGAATATTCTCCATGTTATCAAGGCTGACGGAATCTAAACAGTATTTCTGCTCTGTGAAATCTTTTTCATTGCCAAAATTGATTGGCTACTCGAGTTAAAGAAAATAAAAAATAACGAGTAAAATTTGAGGATTTTCTACCAAATCCTCACAACTAAAATTACCTCCTTTTCACAAGTTCGTTTGTTGGAAATTTCTCTTGCATTAGTTCTACTCCTAAAAAATTTCTCCTCGCTTATTGTTTTGTCACCTGCTGGTTTCGTCGAAGTAATAGAATATTAGTCAGACTTGTAGGCAAATTATCAAATAATTTCAATACATTTGGGTACTTTCCATATTGTACACTACTTATTAAACAAGAAACTCATTTCGAACTGCATCTTTCATAAACAATTTTTAATGTCTTTGTAAATCTCGAAATAGTTTTGTGTTCATATGCAACAAATCACAAATCATAAAACCTCATCTCTTACGACTTCAGTTATACGTAAATATTATGTCTTATCTAGAGCTTTTAATTGCAATACCTACTTAGCAATTGGAATAGTATTCACCGCCGCAGTAACATAAACACTCTTGAAGAAATAAAACTTGAATACCAAGAGGAGTACTATCTGCGCGCCTCCAATCAAGAATATAACCAGGTATCTTGACTTCGGGATATAATCAGCAAGTTCCCTTTAAGAATTAAAAAAGCTCTAAGATCATTGTCTTTTTCATTGTAGATTACCTATGGAAGTTCATCATCAAGAAAAGCGTTGAGATAGCCATTCCGTAGATCAATGCGCAAAGCTGAATCATCTAATTCATTATTAAAACGATTTGAAAGGATCATCAGACTTACATCGTTAGGAATGATGCAAATAACAGTGATTGGAACCAAAACAACGACTGAATATCCATACACACAGATCGTCTAATCCCATCGTCAATAAAAAGCATTTGCGTTGGCTTTACCTGGATGTATCTAACATTGCTACCTAATACTTTCATAATGATCGTCATAAACGTTGGAATAAACAGCCCGAAGCCATAAACCTTGCAAAAATCAGATAAATTGAAGCAATAAGCGAGTGAGTACCACGCTGGCTGCACCTGGCACGAAAGTAAAATCGTATTTGAAAATTGCTCCTTGGCTCTGAAAGAAAAAAAAAAGATTTATAGGATCTTTCTGAAAGATATTGAAGCTACCGCTGCGTCGAGATAGTGCGAAAGATTCCCTGTGATTGCTAGCATGAGAACCAAAGTCGTATAGACCCAAATGGGACCGTAACTATGTGCCTGGTGAGTGCTCAGTTATATTTTGAAGAATATACAGGTCAGGATTTTCTCGAGTTTCTTCAGCGAATCTGGTTGTGAATGGGAACAAAGCCATGCAAATTCTCCTTAAGACGTCGGTGTTCGTCACTTCAAAATATTCTTGGTAGTAGCTAAGGAGAAGGGACCAAATAAGCGTTGCAAGAGGATATTCTATACTCAGTGGTCAAAGCAGGGCAGCATCCAGCAAGCCAGCTTTTTCTTTTATCACGGAACTGCTGACCTTTGACTTTCATGACAACCTTCTGTGGAGCGTCGCCTTGGTTGACGTCTTGGAGAGGCACTTCTAAGTCGCTTCTTTCTTTCTTCATTATTTTTAGGGTCTTAGGTGGTTCTTTGATATAAAATTGAAATCGATAAATAACGAGATGAAATTTGCTAATTTGACAAAGCTTTCTCAAGCACATAAAAAACTGTCTAATTAAGTTCAATGATACAGTCTCAAAAACCCTATACAATGCATTTCATATCTGAGATTTTCGAAATTGAATTTGATTCATCTAATTTCCTGTACTTTCATCATTGCATTGATCTACTCTGAAGGATTAACGCACCTTACAGTAATTGGTAAAGATCTGAAGATCATTCCATTCCATTCTTGCAGATTTGATTCTGTTTCAAGCGTTTAGAGCGTAAAAGATTTTTTTTTTTTATTATGGCAAACCATAAGAATACTCATCGCTTAATATGTAAAAAAAGTTATTATCATATGGGCTTACTATTTTACTGAGCAAGCCTCTAATTCATATTAATAATAAAATGAAAATCTCGCTTTATGTGTCTAACTTTATTAGAAAAATGACTTTTAAATATATTCTTTCAGCTTAATGCTCTATTAAGTCTATAATATGCCCCCACCATATCGTTAATGCTTTTGATTCACCAAGATTTTATCCGATAATTTCTAGACAACCAAAAAAAAAACACATCAGGATTGCGAGAGAACTTTGATTTTACCTTAATCTGGCTCCTGGTAAAATGAATGCCAAAGGCAATCTTGAAAAAAGCGTCTTCGTCTTCCCAAATTGGGCCTTCAAACTCCTTATTGATCAGAGGTAACATACTACACAAGTCCTTTTTGGTTAGAAGCTCTTTTTCTTTAATTTTCAGAATAGTCAGCGATATTCTGTAGAGTATTTTTTGCTTCTCGTAAAGAAAAGTATCCATTATCCTCACAATATAATTGAACGGCAGCTCGGTCGCTCCAGTGAACAGTGTCATCCACCAATTCACAGCATAATGAATACTCTCCAACTGATTGTTCATCTGCGGAATTAGAAGCATTAACTCAAACAGATTTTTAATTGAAATTTTACAAAATGTGCATGTAGTTTCGGTAAGTGCACTTTTATCAACCCGTCTAGCACTGCCAGCTTATGTCGAACGGTGTAGAGGTCTTTGTAATAGTTTAGCAGCTCGTAGTTCTTCATTAGACTAATCATTATCCAAAACGCTTCCTAATAAAGCGGTTAGCTCAATTTCCTCGTGTAAAAGTCGCTACTTCATCATTGCAGTACAAGACTAACACTGCGCAGATATAGTTAAGCCCTTGGCAGTATCCCATGTCTTTATAAACCAACGATATCGCGGTAAGCACTTTCTGCAGACTTTTCTGGCCTGGGCTGTCTTTTGTATTGAAAAAATAGTGCTCAGGGTATGTCCTCGGGACGTCTTTTTCGATTTCTTCTTTAAATGGTATCTCTTCAGTTTTAATTAATTGCTATTCAAAGAATTTTGAATCAAAGTTGGTTAAAGGGCAACTGGTGTATACTTCATAGTTGATTGAAGGAAATTCTTTCTTTACCTGCTCAATGCCTGCAAGGATCGGCCACACTCTCCCACGGAAAGACTCTGGTATGCCTTTTCTAATTCTCCATTTTACTAACAAATTTTTTTTTAGCCACTCCAATGCTCTTACATTTGTAGGTCTTTTTTCGAGCTGCTGTTTTAAGCGAAGGAAGAATTTTCATCCATTTTTCTATTTTTTGGGCCTCGTTCTTCTGTTTAGATTGCAGCTGTTTCTCGTCTGTTTTTCTATGAGGAAAATAGCCAATCAGTCGCTGTATGAAGCCACCATTTATACTTTTCCTCGATTTTCTTGAGTTTGAAGCCATAACGATCCAATTTTACATCTTCTAAAGGCTTCGCTGGTGGTAGGTCATTGAGACTGCTGATCTTCCTTTGTTGAGTTTCAATAGAGGCTGTGTCTGACGTTGGATCAGATAAATCTGGCATAGAAGTCGCTTTGATTTGAGGAATTGGAATAAACGTCCTTCCAGGCTCTAAAAGACAACTTCGCCTCTCGTATGGAGACCCAATTTTTGGACTTGCTCGTTTTGATGAACGTTCAGAAGGGCTCTAATATGATATATTTAAGAAAGGACGGTAGATTGGGTGGTTACATCCGATTTAGAGTTTGAGAGTGAGATTAGAGAAGTAGTTGATTCAATTCTTTGGCTGGCCGTAGATTGATAAGCCAGCGGATTATCCATATAGTTTTCGATGTATACGTAGTGCTGCATAATTTTATCAATATTTCAGGTCGAGCCACAGCACCAAAAAAAGAATATATTGGATTACTTAGTCGATTCTTACTGAAGCGGAAAATTTTCAAAATTTCAAATGGTGAAATAACAAAAACGGATCCGAAAAGAGGTGGCTTTCGCCCCCAAGGTCTTCAAGATAAGAACGCTGACTTCAAAACGTAAGAGCCTCGATAACAACGTATTCTTGCTTGAATGAAATAAACTTGATGGCATATTTAAGAATCATAAGTGAATCTCCTAATTTTTTTCGGGATTCATCCACTCTGTTTTGACGGAGATAATAGCCAACCCAGCGACCGAACGGCAACTTTTTGGAGGATTTCTGTGTGAAGTTTAGAGAGTAAATGAAAAAAAAAAATGATGGAGCTGAAAGAAATTCTACCTATCACAATAATCACACTAACACTTGATTGGAGCTGTTTCTCGAGCTCTTTCTTAGAAATTCTGTATCAGGGTCTTTAAGTTTGGAATCAAGACATCAATTCCCTTATTAGATTCGAAATATAGAAAATATTATGTCTAAGTTTATTAAATGCAACCAAATAAATTCCACATGACCTCACTATCAGTGTTGTCTCTGTTCTTGAACGCTTTTTTGAGATTAGAGCCTTTTTTCCAATTGTGCGGGTAATTTGAGAATTTCTTTTCCTTAGATAATCTTCGAAATCTAACAAGATTTAATTTTGCTTATAATATCTTAACAATGAACGTGTCGGTTGAAAACGTATCCAATTTCTTCCTTTCCATGTTATTGACAACTGTTCTCCTCTCCATTAGGAAGCATTAGAGTGGTTTTTCATTGATAAAGCCGATGAAAACAAACCAAGAGGTCCGGTCTCAGAAAGAGATCTGGATGTCATGTGGCAGACGCGTCTTATCGATTCCCAGACCCTCGTCTGGAGGCAGGGAATGCCAACTTGGACACCAATCAACAACGTCGAAGATTTGCGGAACATGATTGCTGGTACACTGATGATTTCGATCGCTAACTTAACTAGTGGAACCTATTCATTCAATCGGTTGATTTTAAACAGAGTCCAATTCGAGCATTCTCATGGCAAACGCATTGAATCGACCGGCCCCTGGCAAAGAGGGAGCGACTACTAACAAGCATCAACACGCTAAAGGACATCCTACAATGCCTTCTGTGCCTCAGGAAACTAAGACGACTCTTACAGAGATAACAACTGTGAAAACTCTGCAGGCCAAGCCTGAGTTGCTTAATGAATTGCAGCAAATCAAGCAACTGGCAAGAGAAGTCAGCAAAGAAGAAGATGAGGATGAACACGGAGGCAATCCAGGTGGCGAAGAGGATGATGACGACGACGAGGATGAGAACATTGTCCAATCGCTGGAACAGAAAGTCGAAAAATTAAAGGAAAAATTGAAAAAAGGAGAGAATGCTGAAGTAAACGAGATTTTGAGAGTTTCTTTGAATAATGCTGTGTGTATCAGGATTTCAAACTTGTTGAAGAAGACATGATCGAGGACCTAGTCATGAACCTCGCGAACGAAGAGACCAAAGAAGGCAATAAAAAAAAGAAAAAGGGAGGAAAAGAAATCGATTATAGCAAGCTCACTCCTGAAGAAATTGTAATAGAAATAACCTAACCTAACGATATATTGAATTCCTTAGAAAAAAATCGAGAAACGCAAGAAAAAGACTAAAAAGCAGCAGGAAAAGAAGAGAAACAAATGGTATCAATCTCGACTGAATACATGTCTCTATGTTAAAGGTAATTTCTTTTTAAAAACATAGTCATTTTAACGAGTTACGTTCCTGTAGGACTTCCAAATGATATTACCCTAGAAGAAGTGAAAGAGTTCTTCGGAAAGGCTGGAGTGTTCCGTGTGGACCCAGTGACAGGTAAAACTCTCAGATTTTGTTGTCAGAAACAGTGGATTCAGGTGAGGAGAAAATAAAGATTTACACCGATGAGCAGGGAAAACCAAAAGGAGATGCCTTGATTTCATATTTCAAGGAAGAAAGTAATTGAGTTCCCTTTTTATCATCATATATTTACACACACCACTTCGCCTAGGTATTGAGTTGGCTAAAGAGTTGCTGCACGAAAGGGAGATCAAACCTGGCTATATGGTCACGATTGAACCAGCAACCTTCGAACAGAAAGGAGAATATGTCCCTCGAAAACAGATCAAACTCGATGACGTCAATAAGATAAAACTCCAAACCATTGAACAAAAACTGCTGTCTTGGGATGAAGGCGAAAAGGATGAAGGACTGAAAATTGTGGTGATACAAAACATGTTCTCGCCAGAAGAAGCACTCGAAGATGAAAACTTTGTGAGTGATTTGCAGCAAGATATCCAACTCGAATGCGAAGAGAAACTGGGACCGGTTCAAAGAATAGAAGTTTTTCAAAATAATCCTAACGGAGTCGTGTTAATCAAGTTCAAAACCGGTGCTGCCGCCGAAGCTTGCATTCAGGTAATTGTGTAGAAGTAATAAGAGTTGGAATCATTTGATTCATTTAAGTTGATGAACGGAAGATGGTTCGGAGGAAGACAGCTTGCTTGTTTCTATTGGGATGGAAAGACTGACTATAGGGTAAGTTTCGAGTTTTAGATCCAAGTTCTGATAATTTTTTGTTATTAGCGTGTTCGTGAGACCGAGGAAGAAGAGAAGAAAAGAATTGAGTCTTTCGGAGAATGGATTGAGAGTCAAAAAGAGTCAAAAGAAGCTTCTGAGCCTAAAGAAACTGCTTGATTATGAAATTTCAGCATGCATTTAATTTGTTTCCAATAACTGTGCGTCGAATTGTAATGATGGACTGAGCGGATAGTAGAACTATTCAAAAATGCATTTTTCATTTCAAAGAGCGAAATAACTAATGAACTATCGAGTTACTCGTTGAATTTAGGATTATAACTGATCGTGGATAGGAGGGAAAAAAAAAATGTAATAGGAGTAATATTTCAACTAGTTTTTATGTTTTTATCAGCAATAATAGACTTCCTTTCAGAGGCAAACCAGGAGAGACAATATGTAAACATTAGATAATAACGCCGTGGAATGAAATGTAACTTTTATGATTTGCTAGAAGTTTGGCGGCTAATGGAATGCGCAGATCATTTTGTCCTTGTATGAAAGCAATCTTAATTTCTGTGGTAACTTGAACAATTTAAGTGATTGGACACTTGAATAGTAGCAATACAAACCATATTATTGTATCACCCAATTTTTCCTTCATATCCTCCATATCCTGCATATCGTATACAATCAATGATCCATTCTGAAGTTTTAGATTGAACCACAGCGATTGATATAAATTTTTCATAATTTTCATTTGCTTGGGGTTTTATGTGCTTTTACCTTGCGTTGATCATGAATATTCATTAAAATGTCCTTTGCTTTGGGACTTATAGCTAAATTGCAATTGATCACTTTCAAGAGAGACTTTGAATATTAAGTAATCTTTCTGATATTTATCTGGTAAATTTTTTCTATATCGATCAGATTAATAGAAGCCGAGCTTCTATTTTTATCTCAAAGAGATATGGAAATTATTTTTCCGAATTTGGAAATCATTCATTTCGTCGTTAAATCTTGAAAAAGCTTAGTCGATGTTTCATCCTTGGAGCCTGCTTCTTTCAACATTTCAACAACAAGCTCCAAATCGTTAATCTGATTCCTCAGTCTGACCTTACCCTTAAAAAAACGTAAAAAACTCAGAAAATCTTAATATTCATCTCCGTTGAACTACTTGCCTAAATGCGCAACGAGTCATTGTTCAAGGTTGGTGGGCTGTGGTTATGACTTGCAGAAGAGTGAAAAATATTATAGCTTGACAGAAGATAACTCGCTGTGGCAAAGATAAACTTTATCTCTATTGAAAAGATTTAACATTAAAGGAACATTAAATCAATGCCAAAAATACAAATATACATCCTAAAACCTACTCAACATCTAACGCCTTCAAGTACGCTTAAGAAATAGTCAATTTTGATGACTTAATTGGCAAGAACCCAATTTTTCTCAGGAACCCTTTTTCCGGCAAATATATTTTTAGCAGAAGACCGTTTTTCTTCACTGGTATGATAAACCAATCCGCTCGCTTCAGCAGCTCTATTGCAGAAGCTAAATTCGAGTTTCTTGCCGAAAACGTCGGAGTAGAAAATAGTTCCTCCAGATACTCTCTATTCGCACTGGATTTCAGCCAAAAATCAGTAAGCGCGTCTGTTACTGGGATCGCCCATCGGTGAGTCAGGTCTTTCTTGCATTTCCACCCTAAAAACATCTTCGCAAGCTCAACACTTCCGAAAGCAGGTTCCTCCAGCGATAAGCTTTCTGGAATAACGCTTTGATTAGCGTAAAAATCAAATAAAGGCATTCCATTTGCTCTCGAAAGTACCTTGATTGAAGCGTTATCAATGCCGTTTAAAACCCCTACGAACACTTGCTCTTGGCTCGTTTTGATAGAGACAACTTGGTCTCCAACTACCTCACACAATGAGGTGCTGCCTTTGGATCGCATGTCATATACATAGATTCTATTGTCATGCGCGACGTAATATATTTTCTCCTCATCATCGCTCTGAAGATAATCAAAGCATCTTACCACCGTTGGCATATATTGGTTGTATTTCGGTAGCGTATAAATCATCTCGACTTTCATGGACCGCAGTCTTATGCAGAAGAAGCCTGGGTTAGACGAGCGTTGATTGACACCGATTAATATATTGTCGTTGAAAAGCTTGAGGCTATCTGATTGAACGTTGGGGAATTTCCGTATAAGCTTCATAGTTTTGCTGTTCCATACTTCCAACCACATTCCGCAAAAGAAATATAGACTTTTGTTAGAAACCTCCGTCACGCTCGTGATTTTCCGTGAAATAGAGAAAGTTCGAAGGTATTTGAAGCTTCGGAGGTTCTGAGCACGCTGAAGCTCTTCAGAAATAATGAAATCTCGATACGAAAAGCTAAAGCAAGGCTGGGCGTAACAGACAGGCCTTTGTCGTTTCATCCTATTTATTTTGGAATTTTACTATATTTTTATATTTTAAAAGCCAGCCATTGCCTGCTTCCACCTAACTATTAATTTTCTAAATACCCGGACCAAAATTTGAAGAATTTGAAGTTTCGCTGACGAAAAAATTAAATATTCTTAGTTCTTCCACCTCTTGCGTAATAAGGAGTATTTCAATTTCTGCCTTAAAACTCCTGTTTCTATGGTATTCCCTTCAATTCTCTCTGATTTTTCTCTTATTTTTGACCAATAGAGATCAATAATGGACCCAAAATACAGCAAAATGGTTGGCAGAACCCATGAGTTCTGGCTTAGAAGAGCAATTACCCCCTTGGACATGAGAATTAAAACGAGGATATTGCAGAAAGCGGATATTAGTACAAGTTATTTTAAGTTTTCTTTAGGAATAAAATCACACATGGAAACCACCCAATATTTAATTGAAGGAGTTTTCGAGCACTACACTTTTGATGATTAATATTGCTTGACATTAAAATCAAAAGGCACTGTATTTATCGAAAGAGTTGATTCTGGATTTAAAGTTTCAAAAAATCAAGGACAAATACTTGACAGCATTTTTATTATGTTCATTAACCGTGGGTATATACTGATAAATTTTCGCCTAATTAATAATTAATTGGACACTTTATCAGAGCCAGCTTCCAGCTCGTAGCAAAAGATGCTGCTTCTATAAGAATGAAGAACGACAGACAATATTATTGCTTCGGGACTCAGCATAAGCGATTCGAGGATCAGTCAATTTAATTTGTTTATCTTGATTTGACTCTGCCAATGACTTGTCCGATGAATAAAAACCTGCTTAATAAGCATTAATAGAGAGAGAGGACAAAAATATTAGGATTAACGCGTATAAATCGGTCCCATTGGGAGTGATGAGAGACCTTAAGGGAAAAATGCCATTCTTTATCAATTTATCCTTTAATCATTGCACGTTTATATTGCGTTTATATTGAAATTTAAGTTCAAAGCCTCGAACTCCCCCAGGGAAACGTTGGAAGTTCATGGTTCTTCTTCTTCCAAATCATCATCATCGCTTTAGACTAAAATATAGAAATTCTTTCACTTAAGTGTCCTATCTTAAATTATCCTCAATATATCTCCGAGATTTCTTTCTTAACCTCTGTTGGAGATCTAACTTAGAAGCTATTCTTTTTCACGAAGTAGCTGTACCGAGCTTTTAAAGAAAGCTTTCAGTGACTTAGATAGATAAATATATTATTGCTCTAAATTCGACAGTAGAAAAGAATGTGGAATAGTTAATTAAAAGTTCTTTTGGGCACGAAATTCGTGTAATATAACTAAGTCGAGTTAAAACTTCATCTCATACTCCAAGTTTATTTTGAGGCCGCTAAGACTAGATGAAAAAGGACCATAAATGAATCTTCAGTAGCTTAGGCCAGAATTGTCGGTATTCCTAACAAGAAAATGACGATCTCTGCTACCAACTGATTGACACGAACATTGCTTTCCTTTTTCGTCAGAGATGGCCATTGAAATCAGAATTCAATGAGCTAATTAAAATTCGCGTCGAATCGAATATTTTCAACACACTTTCTTACCAAAATTTGAGTATTTAACTGTTTAAAAGTTTTTTCGAACTCTGTATTCCTGAAATCGAAATCAATTTCCTTTAATTCGAAAATTCGAAAGAGTGTTGAACTCCTTGAAGTTCTCTCTTTTAAATAGCGACAATCCTCAGAACAATTAAATACAGCCGTCCTCCATCACGTATTTTTCTTTAATGTTAGACGATGTTGACAATAAGACAGGCAGGAGAATTGCAGAATGAAACTAGAATAAAATAGCAGTCGTACACTGTTAAGCCGGGACTCATAAGACCTGAAAAATCTCTTCAGAAGCTTGCTACTCAGTATCTTAGTGATGAGTTCTTATGATTTCAACCTTTAGCTCTCAGGTTGCGTGTACATTGTTTCATGTTGAAGCCCAAGCTTTTCTTCGATGTTTTAATCCACTCACCGATTCTTTCCTCTGCTGCTTCAAGTTATTAAGTGCAAAGTCGAATATTGCTAGGAATTCGTAATGTTCATTTTTTTGCTAACTTTCTGCTTTCTTATATTTTTACATGCTCTCAAATATTTTCTTCCGAAATTGGAGTCCTCTGGCTTAAATCAACGTTATTTTGTCATGAAACAAATATGAAACTTTCAAAGCCGCCATTGAAATATGCATTGCTGTTAGCTGTTTTCCAAATGGGATAAACCTTGCGAAGAAACAAATTCATCGTTTTATTGTGGGTTATTTTCGACATAGGAGTTGTGAAAGTACTGCAATTTCTCATTCAATTTTCACTCAGTCAACTTTCACTCTCCACATGTAATTTTTATTGAATCGCCATGCCATATAGCCGTTATTACTCTTTCTTTTGAAGGTTGATATTGGTAATTTTCCAAAGTGAAGAACATCGTACGATCCTCTTCTGTCGCATAAACACTAGGGCACCAAAGAAATCGCATCTTACAATTAAGTTCATCTTGAACTTGTCTTGTTAGAAGAGCTTTGAATATTCTCTCTCATTTATTATGGCGATTTATTACTGATAAATCTGAAAATAACTCTTTCGCTTTCGAACGAGGTCGTTACCACAGGTAGAATCAATATGTATTTATACTGTAAGAACTATTTGGATGAGATGGTAGACTAATCTCATCTCCTTGAAGGATCTAACTACTGTGAGGAACCTTTTCATTAAATTGAAGACAAAGACTAATCCGTCATATGAAATGCTAGATAGAAAGTTTGCTATTTGAAAAGCTGGCTGTTTTCTGAGGAGAGGTGGAATGAAATTCTTCACGTTTCTTTAAAATTTTTCATTACGGAAAAAACATTTTTAATTCGGTTTAATTCATGAGCAACTAACTCATCAGAATTCCTACAGCAATTCATGAAGCAAGGTCATTTCTCTTCCACATATTCTCAAGCAAAACTTCTACGACATTAATTCAGTCACGAATGACGGTCAATCTCCGGAGGACCACGAAATTAATGAAAAGGAATATTCCTTTCTCAGAAATTAGAAGCCTTTCTATAGTTCATAACGAGTTTTTTTGTTAAAAAAAAAGAATTTAAGAAATAGAAATTCAGTAAGGAAATCCAAGTTATTAAAATTTTTTTTGGGTTGAAAAGCTCTTTATTTCTTTCATTGTATCATGCATACCTACCGCTTTAGTTCTAAGTAACATCTTTCTGAGGTAGACTAAGAAGAATTACGATGTTCTTATCTTTCGTTTAAATTAACCTTTCAAAAAATGTAATTTATGAACAAACTAAAAATTCTAATTTCTGGCCCAGAAGCAGGCGGCTGCCAGAGCTATGCAAAAACAAGCTTATCATTCCACGCGAAGCGATTTCCTCAGGAAAAGGGAATCATTAATCCAAATGAAAAAAAGATGAGTGAGGAAAGATACCGTTATTGGAAATGACTCCTGAAATTCACAAAAATTCTGTCACAACAGTTAGCGAACTCATTCTTGCGAATAGCAAACCAGTATTCTGACGATTTCTATTTTTAATTTGTTCGTTATTCGCACTGATTTAATGTATCAAAAAATTGCTCAGTATCCTTTAACTGCCTCAGAACTACTGTTCAAATCGAAGCCCTTCTAAAATGCTTTCAACTTCATACGAAACCAACCTGAACACGAGCTCGCCAACGCTTAATAACGCAATAGGTCAGCTTTTCTGATCATTAGCTCAACACTCAGCACGAAATCGCTATCAAATCAAATTTAGTTGCGCTTTAATTTTTCGAGCGTTGTACTGAATTTTAATTAACCACCGTTTTTGCCTTGCGAAGCATTTTAAATCGAACTGGTGTGTTTTGACTCCTGGGTTTATAAGCTTGCAGCTCCGCTTATCAAATATAAAATTTGAAAAGCACACTACTTACTCACTTCAAGCTAATTACTTACCACAAGATGAAAAATATCCTTGCCGGCGCTTTTTCAGTTGGAGTATTCGCCATGACAGCAAGAGTGGCTGCTCGACACGCACAAGTTATTGACATTGATTCTCAAGGAAAATCCGCTGAGTTGGCAAAAATGTTCGCATTACGAGAGAGCATTGAAGACTTCCCTCTGCCTATTGAATCCGGACTTTCTTCAAAGCAAGCATCAATCTTTTCGAGCAGAAAAGCGACGACTGAGAGCGATGAAACCTCTGTGAAGATAGTTAATTTGTTCAAGAAGAAGCCTGCTCTCCAAATGTAAGTAGGGTTTAATCTTCATGATACCTTACCTTGGCTCTCAAAGCCTTTGTTTTATTTTTTTTATGCTTGCTTTACTGTGAAATTTCATCCGTAGATAGGTAGTTTCATAAGTCTGAATAACATTAAATAGGTAAACACTAAAGCGCCTACGCTTCATAGTACCATTTCATTAATCAAAATTAAAGAATGGAATAAATGAATTACCTTTTTTTGAGATTCCTGAATAGTTACTGGAAATATCAAATTGGAGTCATACTCAAATATTCGGTTAAAATTTAAATGCTGACAAGACCTGCAGGGATTTTCCGAAAGTAGTCCAGAAAAAGAGATAACCAAAGTTCAATATTTATGCTCAAGAAGATTCTAAATAAGTTTCGAATTCAATTGACAATGTCTAAGTAATTTTGGATATAGTAAGAAAGATTTGAAAGTATTGCTTGGTAATTTCACAACTCAAGCGGACCAAACTGCATTGATCGTTTGATGAAATAAAATTCTACTGAGAGATTGCTTTGTAAAAATAATTTTTACAACTAAGTAAAGTCTCTGGGTGGTTGATTTTCGCATAGGGATTATCAGCAGTGTCAGTCAAATTGGCTTATTTTGCTTGTTGGCTTATATTTTACTTAATTTCTAAGAGTTGCTCTTTATCAGTGAAATTGAAAAGGTAAGCATGCTGAATGTAGCTCGGTTAGATATCATTCAAACTGTAAAATTTTCTTTTGAAAACCGGTCAACTGCCTCCTAAGAAGTATCCATAGAATTCAAATGTCTATGCTGCGACTTTGGCTGATCATTAAATATTATTGAAAATAGCGAATTCCAGATTTTGAATAAATAGAGCAAAATGAAAAACCTAATATGCAAGGATTCGGTTTTTGTTTGTTTATAAGAGCGTTCAATAAATCTTTCAACTGCTGGATTATTTAATTGAGGAAAACAATTTTGCCTTATCTTTCATTTTCACAACATACAATTCTGGCTTGAAAGTCTCGAAACAAGATACCAGCAAAACAAAACGAATTCTTTACTCATGGATTCACTAAAATCATTGATGAATTTACCACATGATCACAAACAAAGGGTTCCAGAACCTGAGCAATTGCGAACGGATAACCTGGAAAAATCTGAGAACATTAATTCTACGAAGTAATGATATCGATGTGTGATCGTGAACTGCAAAGCCTGGCCTGCACTTGAGGAAGTTGGTTTAGAACAAAACTCTCCGCACTCTACAAGCGGATCACATGGCTGTTTTAAGAAGAAAGTTAATTAACAGTTGTGTCCTCAAACTCAGGAAATAATCTTATCGCTCTCATTTGTTCGAAGAATTTCGTAAAGTAGGCACTCTTCAAATAAATACGATCTGCCTCATTGTAATATTCTTTGTTGGAGAGCTTTTCTCGCTTTTGCGCTCACTGACCCTTCGTTAAAGAAGTGGGATTTATATGATTGCTCTTATCTTCACCTTTCTGGATTAGTAGTGCCATTTTTCAGTCCCGACAAAAATGTGTGTAGGCCCTTGCTGTTCTGAGGCACTATGTATATTCTAAAATTTGTGAATTATAGCCACTTCACATGTTTTTTAAAGAAGACAGGATTCTATCTTCCTTGCTCTATCCTCTTTGAGAGAAAATCCTGAAGAAACAAGTTTCAGACTTCGCTTGAAGAGCTGCATTTCAAGAAACGATAAAATAAATAAGACACAACAAATGGTTAGGATAATATATGCAACTATCTTATTAGATTCGAATAAAAATGAATTTTTAGACCCAGAGAGAAATGGCTGTGAAATTAAATGAAAAATCATTTATTGTTCAAGTTTTAGCTAGCTTTTAATAAAATACTGAGCAGAAAATTCTTTTCGTGATCGTTTGTGCTGAAAAGAAAGAGGACTGCTAGAATTATTCGCTATTTGTTTCAAGTTTCTGAAAGTGTTGTTCACACTTCTGGATCGATCCCAAGCACCTGTGGGATTCGCCAAATTTGAGATATTAAATTTCTGGCGTTTTTTTCGAAACTGAATTTCGCTTTCCTCGGTTGTTTTCTTTCGGATTTCTTGCTTACGTTTTTGTTCCTCCCGTTTTTTCTCCCTTCTCAATCGAAAGAATTCGATAATTTTGACAATTATTTGGAAGAGGATAATAGCAACATTCACTCCAACAGCAGTCCAACTAAGTCCGAGCCTCACTTGATATGAATTCTCAAGAGAATACATCACAAAAAATAATACACTTATGATGATAAATCCGATTTCTGTGCCTATCATTGTTATTTTAGTTGCAGTAGTCTTGAATACATTCTTGGGAAGTGCGACTAAGATAGTAATCACATTCAATGCGATCAAAACGCTGAGTTGAGCAATCACCCATCTCCACAGAAGTTTTAGTACCAGCATGATGATGAAATTGAAAAATAAGTTCCAAAATGTCATTACCCTCCCGAAATATCTTTTGCTGTGATGTTCTTGGCAGAGAAGAGTGATCAAACTAAATAGTGGTCTAATGGGTTTCAATTTGACTTTGTTCTTGCCATGGTAGAAACTGACAGAAATCGCCAAGAACCAAATGAACCCGAGTATGATCGTATATACAATAGCGAACCCAAGGCTGATTTGTTGATATGTCCCATTAATAGGAATGAAAGCATAATTAAGGATGAGGGCTGAGCAGAGATAGGGGTACCGAGAAACAAGTAATGTCATGAGAGCACTTTTCTCGAATGATTGACCTATTGCCATCAGAATCTTTTTGATTTTGGAATTTTCATTTTTGAAGCATTTGCTGATCACTTTGACGAAGAGGTAGAGTGTCAGAGTAATGCAAGTGGAGAAAACGATGCCACCGTAGTTATCAAGAAAGACTTGGCTGAAGGAATATCGAAAATAGTCATTGAAGATAATGAGGCCTTGAGAGCCTGTCATAAATGTTGGGTTGATTGATTCTTGACTGCTGTCAAAACCTGGTATTTTATTGAAAACATTGGGCAAGCCGAACTGTCCTAAATCGGTATAATTGTAGAAAGAAGCCAGAGGTGTCAGATAATTAATATTGATCAACTTCATAAAATTGATTCGAGCCATAATTTGTAAAATCCTCATCAATTGAGTGCTACTTCCTTTAGACTGAATGTAAACAAGCAAAGCCGATGCTGCCGTGCCAATAAATATGGATTGAGATGTAGTACCAACCGCAGCTGCTGCTGGAGCTACTTCGGAGTCTATAAAGATGCAACCCCCTGACGATATGTCCTAGGTGAAAAGAGATAAAATGAATTTGCAAGGATTGCAACTGTATTTTTACAAGGTGATAATCATATTGACATTCTAATTTTTTGCAAAATAAATATTTAGATATAGAAATCAATCTTGAAAATTACTTTGGCAGGATTTAGTTCCTTCATGTGCAAAAGTGTCACTCGGGCAAGTTGCATAGCATGTTCTATCATACAGATAATATTCAGATGCACATAAAAGACAGGCGGTCTGGTTCTCGTTAAGAAAACCGATTTCGAGGCACTTTGAGTCAACTACATGAGAATAAATTTTAACAAACGAAAATATTTAATGATTTATTTACTATTTGTATTCGTGAAAACAATGCTGGGTCCAGCAAACCATAGAAAATTCATTATATCGAAATTTCCCGGTGTTTTTGGTGTTGTACCATCAACTAACTGACTGCAAAAATCGAGAATCATATCATTTACTCCGAAAAGCAGAGCTGGTGGCGATTCTGTTCCTGCTGAATCTGCGAAATAGACTCGACTTGAAGTGGTTGATCCGATAAATATCTTCAAAGAATAGTATGCCCCAGCAAGATTGAATGGCTGAGCTTGTGTATATTCGATAATCAGCCGATTCCAAATATCTAAAACAAATTCAAGAACTCAGATTTCGATAAAAAAAGATAATATTACCCCTTGTTAGCGTAAGGGAAGGTGCTGCAACTATATTCAGTGAACCACTTGAATCTTTTCGATAGAAAGTGATTTCGTTGGTGGTATCAGAGTACTCTGCCACGAAAGAAATCAAATTTGTTGACCTATCTCGTATAGATAAAATTGTCTGAGTGGCTGGTCCTCCAGAATACGGGTAAATGTCCATAGCAAACACCGCACCATTTAGAGGAGCAGTACCTCCAACATTGAAGCTTAGAATGGAATCAACTCTACAACTCAGAACGTTATTGACACTGAGTATTGGATCGAAAAGGGTATCAGAGTCCGAAAGACCTAAATAAAACGAGCATTTAGACATTCAAAATACTTCCAAATTCTTCACCTTTGTATGCTGTTAAACTTCCTTGTGATGTTTCTTTAATATAGTCAACAATGGCAGTTTGGTCATTGTTCACACTGGGAGATGAACTGAAGTGAGCAAGGTAAAGCGTGCCTTCTAAGCATGAGAAAGTCAAAATATTTCAACTGAAGCATTAAAATGGTACCAGTGTCCATGGTGGCGAGGTTGATAAACTCGTCCTCTGTACTGGGATAATAATTAAGGTAAAACCTGACGTATTGTTGCAAAGCATTGGCTGTATTATACCAGCTATCGCCACCAATAAAAATTGTGCCATCGATTTCCATATCATAAAATGATCCGCTTATGGTTTCCAAGTGTATGGTTCGAGTCGAAGTGGAAGTCAATGTATATCGAAAGCCAGTTTGTTTTTGCGATGTTGTGCTTGTGGACAAGGCCAAAAACACCCATTGACCTAATGGGAACATCTTCTCCCCGAGAAGTCCCTATGAGAAATTGTTTAGAATTAACTAAAAAAAAATGATAGCTTCTACGCCTTCCCAAGAACTCCATGCTTGGAGCGAAGTTCCAACCTGTCCAACGCCAAAAGGAATGTTGGGTATTCCAGTTTCTCGTGCTGTCATGACTATTAATCTTCCAGCACCAAGATTTGTCCTGCGTCAATGATAAGCTTGTTTTATTACTAATTATTACGAAGGGTCGTTTGAAAGTCGAAAGAAGACATCATAAGTCCAGGACCAGTCGATTTTTTTGATCCATAAGCTAGCAGTGTACTCCTGACAAGTAGTCCACCCACTAGTCTTGGTGGAGACCAAGAATTGGTCATAATTGCTTGTGTATTGTGTTTGAGTCTCTTGCAATTTGAGAATCTGAATCGCAGCTGCTTCTGTTAGCATCGAAAAAGTCAGAATAGATGAAAGTTGTAAGAATTACCACTGCAACCCAAAAAAAGTGTATGGATGAGCAAAAGCACCGGAAAAGAACAGGTTAACATTTTAAATTTGGCCTTATTCATCGATAAGCCTTAATTTTTATCTAATTTTCTTTTGCTGATTTTAATTCGAGTAATTTATTAAAAAGCACGTAATTCAAATCTCTCTCGAAATTCTTCGATTTCTGTAAGTTAAATTGCAAGAATTCATTGTTTTACAACTACTTATTCAAGTGCATATCTCAAAGAGACACCAAAATGAATTCCATTCCTCTAATGGAATGAACTTTGCAGGAAAAACTATGCAGATATTAACAATGTAAACTGTTCGAAAATTGGATCAATAATTAAACAAAGCTATACTACCAGTAGTACCTATAACATGTTTCTTTATCAAGATCTTGACTAATTCGTTCAGCAGAACCTCACTAAAAGTTTTGACCGGAGACTCAAGCAAATGCTTCTCACAATATTAATTTCTTGAAGTAATTAAACTGTTTAATTTAGATCTTGAAGCAGAATTTAGAAATCATTTAGATTATATAATGCTGATATATCTAAAATCGAGATAGCTTTTGAAATCGAGATCAGGATGAAGAAAGATCATTTGAGTTCATTTAAAATAACATGAATTGCAACAGGACCATGAGGTAGAAGCAATCTGTCTTCAACTTTGAAACTTTGCTCGCAGAATCTCCAACGAGGATGCTTCCGTTTCAATATAATATTCTCAGCAGTGTTGTCTAAAATAATTGTCGAAAAAGCCTTGTGTGATAGGTTGAAGTACTGACGGGAGACTTTCGTTTTGTTATTACCTCATAGTCTCGCAGATCAAGTCCTCGTCACTGGCAAAACCCAACTTCGATAGAAATCCTTGAACAAATCTCACAATTAAAATCTGTTTTGCGTGTTTTTGAAAAAATTCGGTGATTTTTACAAGGTTGCCGCATTTTTTTTTAAAAAAATTAAATCGGAGCTTTTTTCCTTAAAATTGAATTTCCAGAGTGAACCAATAGTCAAATGCAATTTCAAGGAACGAACCCAGACTCATCTTTGTTTGACTCAATTACTGGCTTTTGCAAAAGGCACAGACTCTACCATAAATGGCCAAATTGTGAGAGGGACCTTAAAGATAAATTTATCACAATATGAGCGAGAGGTATCTAAGAATTGCATCAATTTCGAGTGAGTGAGGTACAATTTAGTTTTGATATATTAGACCTATATTGGTGAGGTGTGAAAGAGTTGAAATGCTTAGTTTGCAAATAAAACCATGTCAACTCTCTTCTGACTGCAAAGCGTTCAGACTTTATCGAGATAAACACGATGAAGCTCATAAATTCTTCATTGCCATTCTAAAATCTACAATTTTATGTGTTACTTGTTTGTGAAATAAGTCTACGTATTTCGGCAAAATATTGAATATTGTAATAGATAAAATAGCCTCTTCTTCACAACTGTCAGGATTCCTTCGAGGCTCGCACTTATACTGTATTATATGCATAAAAGAGTGTATAATATTAACTGTTTATTTTCTTGCAAACAAATGTATCTTCATATTTATAATGTCTCATACTAAATTGAATGCTACAGATAGAATAGCTGAACCGGGACTTTATAATGTTTTTCTCCAATAAAACACAGTTATGTGGCATCTTGACACTTGAATTGTGAAGGCTCGGAACAAAGACGCAGAAGTTGGAAGTTATTTTGTTAAAATTCAGATTCTAGTCTTATCGAATATGCCCGTTGTGATGTTGTGACGTTATGATATTGATTACTAAGAATTAATTTTTAAGAAGTACGAGAATTATTTTATATGCTTACTTCTTTCTATATAGCGGTTCTTGATATGTTGCTAGATCAATATATGAATTTGCACGGGTTTTGGAAGTAAAAAGTCATATTAAACGAAAATAATATACTTCTGTCAGCTCAGAATTAATCGGGCTCTGTATTAACTTCCGGAGAAAACAGTGTATTCAGAGGATTTTTATAATTATTAATTTATCTCACAGAAAAAAAGGTGGTCGTAGTAAGCCTGTTTACTGTCCATGGACTATACAGAGAAAAAATTGGAAAAGCTAAAAATGATCGAGAAAACTATCCGAGATGAATCGATTGGATTAGAAATCTCTGAAGAAGACGCCACTCAAATTCGCACCGTATGTTTCGAGCCTTCATTA
>ENA-UOUE01000727-UOUE01000727.1-compost-metagenome-genome-assembly--contig:-NODE-727-length-25192-cov-8.212463_pt1 | contig 25192 bp, 10 predicted proteins | sample MGYA00238146_ERZ747223 | MGnify/ENA primary metagenome ERZ747223 (study PRJEB28781, sample SAMN06268865) | compost metagenome | isolation source: single cell | place: USA: California, Emeryville, Joint...
TCCCAGTTGGTGATCATACCGTGCTCAATTGGGTATTTAAGGTGGAGGACACCTCTCTTGGCTTGGGCTTCGTCACCGACGAAGACGTCCTTGCCGTCAACACCGACCATGATACCTGGGTTCTTTGGTCTACCGACAATGGATGGGAAGACAGCCTTTGGGGCTTCTTCTCCGGCAACACCGGCCTTGCACATACCAGAACCGTTATCAATAACAACTGCTGGAACTTCGTCACCCATTTTTTATTGGATTTCTTTAAATGATTTTTTGGAAATTATTTGATTATATAATCTTGCGTGGAAGCAGGATTTATAGGGCTCAATTGGTCTAAATGTCTGCAAAACGATATCAAGTCCTAATTAAGATTTTAAATAATTAGGTGTATCTAATTTTTGCTTGAGCCATGAGCCCCACTCAACAATAGATTCAGGCGCTCATTTCGTGTCAACTCCTCTTTTCCATTGAAGTTCTTAGTCGTAGGCCTCCACTTATGAGCAAAAAAGTTGTCTTTGTTTTGATTGTGAGTAGGTTATGACCAAGGATGAGAAATTATGAGAACAAACTTCTGGATCTCAGCCTTCTAATCTTTGTTGCGAAAAGATAGACTTGATTCAATTAGTTAACTTCTAGCCTAGTCTCAATAATTGAGGGAAACTGCAACGAATCAACTCTCATGGACCTGGCGGCTTTCTGGAATTCATATAAAGTTATGCGCTTGATTCTAATCAGTGTTCAAATCTTTCGAATTTTTTGTAAATTCAAGGGCAAGCAGAGGTTCGCAAGCCTCTGGAGAAGACCTATCTAACGGAAGAGAGGGAATTTCCTTATGCGTTAAATGGGTATATAGATTTTATTAGGAAATGTTGCTCGTTTGAGTAATATATGCCACATCTGATCTAAGAATGGCTTAGATAGGCCAATAAGTAGAGAAGATAGACTAAAGACAGCAGCTCATGTGGCAAAATTCGTTGAAAATGAACTAAGAATATATTCTCCAAATCATTTCTTTTTTCTTTCTTCGTAGATAGGTTCCCAAAGCAACATATCCTCTCATATATGTCATCGTGTGGTCGATGAAGTCTGCTAACTGCAAAAAAAAGAAAGGCCAGGGAATCTGCTGCAGAATATGTGTGGGATTAGTTACTCGATCAGCGTTTGTATTTCTCAGGCAACTTCCAATGCTTCGAGGAAGAGAGCAATCTCAACAATGGTGTCCAAAAAAGGGACATCTAATTCAAAATTTTTTAAATGACAGAGCAAGATCTTGAGTCATTCATGCACCAAATTTTGGTACCAAATTTCCAGAGAGCAAACTCCAGGATAAAATCGGAATTTTAAAAAATTCTTGAGCCTCTCGCGTTTCGCACGCAGACCGTATCTAGCGTAATTGTATGGAGAGATGATGTTGCTCTGGGTCTCCTACAACAGTAATGTTTGAAAAATACTAGTATAGTTTATAGAAAAAAAGATGAATTAGTGCAAATGAGTCAGAAATACTAATTTCATACTAAAAGGCGGCGACAACAACTCACAATGCGTCATTGAGTAAGTTCTCACATTCAGTTTTAGCTATACTACTTCGTTAAAATCTGAGGCATTACAAGAAAGGTCCATAGTGTCAGGAAATTAGCGAACGCGAATTCTTCCGAATTCCTTTGCGTCGATTACTTTATCAATTCTCTTTGGTTTAAGTGAGCCGAATTTGTTCTAGTTTCTTCGGTAACGAAGATAAAGTAGAAGCTCATTACAGCTTATTCCTGAATTTTAAAGTAGCAACTAAGAAATTTCATAAGGAATCACACCAAATCTACAAGCTTTCGATAAATATTGAAGAGCTACACAATTATATAAGGTCTTGAAGTAATTGAGGAGCGAACTGTCCTACCCAAATTTCTATCCCTAACACTATCCAAGAATAATTAACGAAATTAATTATGAATGAGGGTGGTCAATATCTTCTGATGTCATGAGTGTCGGAGTTGTTGGCGTTGTGAAAATACTTGCCCAAGCATTCTTTTCTCGAGGCGGCGGTTCAAAGAACGCTCTTGATCCACGCTCCCACGCATCTTTTCTATCTTTCGCCTTTGTCATCCTCAATATAATATCCAACTAATAAAACAATAACTACACTCAAGAAGAGACAAATTAATCTCAACCTGTCTGGCTTTCGATAAATAATAGAGAGTCGTAGAGTCTTTAGTCAACGAGGTATAATTGCGTCCAGGCAGCGACCAGGGATTAGCTTTATGATATAAGAGTATCTATTCAATTCCTCGGATTAGAATTCTGAAAAAAAGAGAATCAATTTCCTCACTTTCACGATCTCTATATGATTTTCTCTAAGTGCTAAAAACAGAGGAGTTCTTCCACCCTAACACGTTGAAAGTTCGCATTGAAAAATAAAAGAATAAATATACCAAGTCCCTTGCGTCAACGTCCGCTCTCGCTTCGAATAATGCTTCCACAATGCGCCTTTTCCCTCTCTTTGCAGCCCAATGTAAGGCAGTTTGATGGGTCTATTTATCCAAATAAATCGATCATCATGGTGAGGATGAGAGTATTACGTAATCGTATTCATAAACGAGATATTTATTGCTCCGTAAAAGCGTTTTAATAACTTGGGAATCTCCGTCTTTCGCCGCTTTAATGAACTTGTAAGCGTCAGGTTTCTCAAAAGCCTGACTGCTGAATATTTTGTGCAGACTCATTATCTACATAAAACGCTGTTAAACCATACACCGAGAAAATCAATTGCTTACTTCATCTTTTGACAATTTCAATCTCTCCATTCTTCGCAAGAATTGCAGGAGAGGCTCGAGTAGCCTTCTCCATTCCCCTTTTTTATTTCTCTTCAGAGGGATATCCTCCTCATCCTTTGTTAGAAAAATCACATCCTTTAACTCCTTTTCAGCAGCGCTTTCTTTTTGATCTCTCAATTTTGAACTCTGCTTCTTTCCCGCTCTCTGCAAGTATCTATCTGCAACAAGTGGCTTAATGCTAAAAAAAGGACTCTCTTCCTTGGCGATCGAATATATCTGGTATCTTGGTGGAGAGTAATATTCTTCCTGTACCTGAACGGCTTCTTGACGGATGTCTTTTTGAGAAGCAGATCTCTTCTTCAACTCGTTTCGTAGACTGTTTCTCATCATTGCAAGCTCCTTTGACTTCCAATTCTGTGCTGAATCATCATCATTCGATGCATTTCCTGCTTTTATGCTTTCCTTCCTTTTCTCTATTATCTTTCCCAATCGAGATATTTGATCTTCTTCATAGAACGTCTTCGTGATGATAGCAGCATCAATGTAAGAATTATTAAAAAAATTAGCGAACGTCCCTCGATCCTCTTTCCGAACGAGTCTCTTTTTCGAAGTACTCGGAACATTTTGCAGGCTCCTCCGATAAGAGCCTATCGCTGCTTGCTTATTAGAAGCCGCTCCTGAATTTAGCTCTCTGCTGTTTTTTAAAGAGGGTTGAGATGAACTGCGCTTTAATAAATTGTTGGTAATCTCGTTGACTCGGTTTCCGAGGTTTCCCTTGACTATATTTTCAATTTCATCTGAGTTAGCAATTCCCGTGTTACGAATAATGTCGTTTTCACTTCTATTCCTACGGAGCGCGGTTTGAGCTCTCTTCGGTTTAATTTTTGTTTCTGAGAAAGAATTTGCGTTCACTGGCCCTTCGTTGAGAATCGCAGCAGAAGAATAGCTCCTTGAGAATCCAGTTCTGCCAAGTTGATTCTCATTTGAAGAAGCAGCAGCAATGTTTCTTTGGATAACTCTAATAAAGCGAGCTGGACCAGAGATTTTGCGAGTAGGCTCTCTGGCTTTTGGCTCAACGGTTGGGATTTCTTGCTTTTGGTAACTGACGAAGTGATAATTTTCAACTAATCGGACTGTTGAATTCGTCAAGTCTCTTGAAAAGCTCGATTTCGGCCTTTCAGTGCTAGAGTATTGTTTTCTTTTCTCAGGTGAGATAGGTTCAGGTGATACTTGCTTGCTGTCGTCAAGTGAGAAGGCTAGTATTGCTCTCAGTGATTTATGCTCATAAGGATTTTTGTAGACGAATGAACTCGTCCTTGGTCTCGGTTTTTCAGCAGGAATAAGGTCATTCGGATCAACTTTTGGGAATTCTTGAGTGGTTATTTTGATAGGCTCTTCCAGAGAGTCGGTTAATACAGTCTTCAGATTCTTTAAGTTTGAGAGCATATTATTCAAGTGCTTCAAATGTCTTGGCATCTGCACTCTTAAATTTGGCGTCGTTTCTTTGATGTTGTTGTATGATAATGAATCTGCTCTCCTAGAGAGACGTGAGTTAGGAGGTAAAATCATGAATGGATAAAGAAAAAACTGGTAGGGAAAAGTTTTATTACAAAATACCTTTTTTCTTGGACAGACGCGCTCCTTTTTAGTGTCAGAGACTTTTTCATTAATTAGTATCGATACTACTTTTGAGGAAGCTGCTCACAATATTAGGATATTAGTAGAGCAATAAATTTATTAATTGCGACACAAAAAAGACAAGTTTGATTTGATAGAGCGCTGATCGAAATGAGTTGAGATAAACTAAGCAAACAATTTTGAGAATCATAAAGCTTGACATCATTTTCTAATGAAGAAGAAATAAACCAATTGAGTGCAACAATGTGCTTGAGATCTGCTTTTATCAACAATCAATGTTAACATTACGTTTGTGAAAAATATTTTCTATTCCTATTGAATTGAACTGCCTTTGAAATGGTCACATTGTTGGTAGATAAATGTGGACTTTAACGTTGTTCATCTAACTGCTTCCGCGATATTTCTATGAATGCTTGCATTTTGTACAATCAATATTTTACTTTTACATCTGGATATTAGGCTAGAAATGAAAGCCATTCAGTAGTGCAGCCTAATCATTACCGGAATTTTGCTTTTTTTTGAACAAGGAAAATGACCTACCAAATCAGCTTGAATCTCTTTCAAATTCTCATCCGCTTGCAACGCAGCAGAATTCCATTTTCTCGTATCAGTCTCCAGATGTTGTCATTTTTAGTTTCGTTTCCAGAGAAAAGCTCAGATCCAAGGCAAAACCACACGTAATCTCTGTATTAACTTGGAAACGACAAGTCTCATCCATTTGAAAAATGCCTTCTGAAAAACTAATTCAATAATTAAACTACTTCTATTTTTTAATTGGAAATAACCATAGCGAGAGTAACAACACATGAGACAAGCGTTTCACAGCAACTTTGATGATGATGGCAGTCTGGCATTAACCAGTCCTGTCCACAAAGAAGGTAAAAAATACTTTCTAAATCACCAGGTCAACTTGATTTTCGTGCAAATCTAGTCCGACTTAACGAGCAAGGTGGGTCTGGGAGGATAGATCTGAAATCTCATCTCGCAAAATGTATGTCAGAGGAACGACACGCCGACTCGGCCGATGAGAGCGATTATTACAGACAAAATAAAGTCGTGAAAGAGAGATTTTATGAGTTCTACAAGCGAATTCAGAGTTGTGATGCGAATTATTATTTCAATGGAATCCGGAAAAACCTCATCACTAAAATTGACACGGTTTTCACACCTCATGAGCTCTGTGAAAACTTTGAAAAGGTTTACAAAAAATCCACAGCGAATGTCAAAAGCGCTAGAAAATTATGGACGGATGAAGAGACTGCTTTCCTCATCTCATTAGTTACATACTTTACTCAAATTAATGATGAAGACTTCAATTCAATCGTAATCAATGTTCTGCTTTCAATTTTCTAAATCGTAAAATTTCAGAGCGATAAAGGATGGAAATACATTTCAGAGTTATTCCCCGTAAAGAAACAAGAGCAACTCAAAATCAAATGGCAAAGCTTGCTTAAAACAACCGTCGCAAAGGTGCCTTGGAGCGCAACTGAAGATGAGCTTCTAGTTCAGATTATCAGTGAAAAGGGAAACAAAAGACAATGGAAAGAGATCGCCAACGAGCTTAATTCGCGCAGTGGATCGGAAGTTTTTCGACATGGCAAGCAATGTAGAGAGAGATGGATTAATCATTTAGATCCTGATATTAATCGTGGAGCTTGGACTACAGAGGAAGATGTAAAACTTCTCCAAAGTTTCATGCAGGTCGGGAAAAAATGGGCTGAGATTGCCAAGCGTGTGGGCCAAAGAACCGAAAATGCTGTTAAAAATCGCTGGAATTCGCTAATGAAAAAATACAAAAACGAGTTTAGCGGCACTGAATCGATGGCAGATGGCTACGAAGATAACGATAAAGACTTGTCTTCGCAAAAGAAACTCGCGCAATTGATCCTTGAGAGTCTTGGCAGGGATAAAGGGAGCTCTCCACTGCTTCATACCGCGAGTGTCGGATCAAATCGAACGCAATCGACAGAAAAATCTACTATTACGCTCCCTAAGCCAACCATGCTTCCTGAACAAACGCCTCCTGTGAAGGAGGTAATCAAGCAAGAGCCGCTGATAGGATATTTAGACCAATCAGCGATGAACAATCAGCAGCAACTCCACGCTGCCCTGCTTGCACAGATGAATAATGGCATCAACCATAATTTTGGAAATCAAACGGGCTTCCTCAATCAAATCAGCATGAGCCCGCTCGCAAGAAACCAGTTCCTTGGTCAATTTAGTGGCCTAAACACTCCTCAGAATCAGCTTCAGCAAAGTCCAAAGTTCGATAGCTATATGCCAAACTGGCAAAATTTGCAGGGAGTCAATGGAATGAGTCCAATGAACCAGAGTCTCGGTGGATACAGCCCGATGTCGAACTTCGGAGCGTTTGTCGGGTTGCAAGGATTCCCTAATTTCCAACCAAATATGCAGCCAATGTTCCAGAATCCAAACGCAATGAATAATGGTTCTACGCCGACATCAAACAACGGCGATTTAATCAATTTAAATAATACCGCCATGAAAAACCAAAACCAAGCGGGTTTTGCTCCAGGACGTACGTTTACATCGCAATTAGGAGTAATTCGAGAGTCACACCAGGAAGATAAGAGCGATAAGCAAAGTAACAACTTTTCTAATTTCTATCGATTTACATTTGCTAATAGACGAGAGCATGATGGAAAATCAGCCTATTGGAGCAGAGATGTTCCTTAAAGAGAAACCCTTCGACGATTTTGCCGAAAGTCTAATAGAATCGCATAATCTGCAATTTGCAGTGGTCGATCTAACGAAAAATGAACTGTTTTATATAACAAACGTCACTAAAGACAACTATGGGGCTTCTCTGTCGTCGATGAGAAATAAAGAGAATAACTATTGGAGTCTTTTCCAGCCAACCTCTCTGGATCTTACAAATAATGCTAACCCATTTGGCGGTTCGTTAATGAGCCTCACCAACGTTAATAATATCAGCAGTTTGAACCAGGACATGGCGAATCTAATCATTACCCCGAAACCTAATTCCAGAAAAGAAACTGATCAGAATAACTCTCCTTCGTTAGTGAATTTGATTCCAGCTGGGAGATATAGTCAAGAGTCAGAGGCAAGTTTGTTTGGAAGTAAGGAGCTCGACCAGAACGACGCTTATCGGCGTTCAGGAAGGTTTGATGATAGCGGCAAAGCCGGGAATTATAGGCAGCAAATGATAAAGGAATCTTCAAACGAAGATATGAGTGTGGAAAGTTTGAAAAATATAGGAGATTCAATAACCGGTTTATAAGGAGAGATGAGCAAATATGCTGTCTGTTTGTATGTTAGCTCATACAAGAAGAGAAGAGAAAAGAAAAGAGAGGATATTTGTTTACAATTTATCATAGAATGAATAGTCTACTCATAACTATATTGCGGACACATTTTTTTAAAATACTTACAATAAATACTCAATCTGAAAATGACTTGGAATAAGTAAGCAAGATTAATAAAAGAAAACATTAGTTTCCAGCGTCTGTCTGCTCTCCTTCTTTTTTTAAATAAATTGTACTCTTAGCTCATTGGATCGAAATTTATTAGCTTTAGGCAAAAAACAAAAAGGTTCATAGCACAATCTTTATTGAATTGCTAGTTGAGAACTGTTTGCTCCAGCTAGTGAGTTAAATAAATTAATAAATAAATAAAAATAGCTCTCATATTTTCCAATTCTGCCATTCAGGATAAAATCTGCCGATAAGATTCTTTTAGCTCATTAATGCGATTTAAGCAAAGAGCTGAAACTTTACAGCGATTAGGAGAAAAAATATTGGGCTCTGAATCACAAATTTCCTATATGGAGTGAAATATTCCTTTAATGAGTATATTTTAGAAGAAGCTGTCCAAATACTATCCTCTTGGCAAATTTTTACCAGGAAATGAACCGTTACTTTGTTGTTAAGAATGTCTGTCTTTATTTTCAAATAAACACTGAAAACCAAATTTGCTTTAATCAAAGCTGTAAATTGTTAATTGCATTCATTCTAAGCCAGCCTCAAGGAATTGGGACTCTTTTCTCATCGTTGAGCCTGCTTATCACCGTAGACTTACGATTTCCTCATAAAATATACCCATATTTAAAATTTCTCAAGAATTCATTGGAGGTTATCAGTGGTTGCCAGAGAAATCTAAATTTGATCGTGCGAAAAAATTGTGCTTTAACGAATATTGGTATGCTTAGCTTTCATTTTGACCTTAAAATCAAATGATTACCATTATCGAAGAAATTTTATATGGATCTGGCAACACAATTCGAAAAAAAAATCTGCAGAAACATCTATGAGCCCTCTTCTTAGATCATTGGATACCTTTCAAATATATAAGAAATAATCTCCTAAGGCAAAGAGAGTATTTCTGGCAAATTGTAACATCCTTCTGTGTTTTGCCGTTTTAAAATTTAATAAAATATTTACCAATAGAGTTCAGAATTTCGGGCCTTGTGCGATTAAAGTATATAAAAATAAGTTTGAAATTGGTGCAGAAATAGAAGGCTTCTTTTCTTATTGAGTATTTTACCGCCGCTCATCAGCCAAATTAAGTCACTCACTTTCTAAATACAAGAAAACCATCAGAATTTTCCATCATATCCTATGACAGCCAACTCCAATTTAACATTATTGAAGCCAAATGATCTTCCAGACCTCCTGACAGGCAACAGTCACCACTACGTTCATTACGGAGATTTCATCATACTTCAAGGCGTTTTGACTAATCATTCTTCTGAAGAAAGCACAGGAGTGTTATCCGCAGTGGGTTTTACAGACAAACGCGTCTTTTTCCAAAAACTACCGTTTAATATTTTACATCTTGAAGGGTCCAGTAACGAAGAAGAGCTTTCCTTGATCAATAACTACAGAGACTTTGTATTTCAGATATGGCCAAAGCTCAATTTCGAAGCACATAAGGAGTACCGAAAAGCATTGCGAATGAAAAATACTTATATGGCAATTAAAGCTTCGAATGATCCGAGCGAGAAATCTATTGCAAAAGAATATGAATTGAGTCTATTGAAACTCTCAAACCGCTGCGAGGAAGAGAAAAAAGCAAATTTAGCGACCTTCAACTCCTTTCTAGGGCAGAAGGTCTCTTTTGGTACTGAAATCCAATTTATGCATAAGGACTCTGGGCTATTCCTTACAGGAAGAGCAACCACTGCTAGTTTTGATAAATCTGCTTATCGACTGGAGCTTTCCGCGAATTATAACTCCGGCATGATGTTTCAAATTAATTCTAAATTCAAGAGTCGGCAAGATGGTGAACCTATTCAATACAACGATCAAGTTTTGCTAAAGAACATGAAACTTGACTGCTATGTTAATTTCAATGAAGAAGTTACGATTAATCTTGACACTGAGGTGCAAAAAAACCCTGACATCGAATTAAAAGTGCCTTACAAGCAAATAACCCTCAGGAACCTCGGAAATCATTGCAAAAGATTTGAAGCGCATATTTCTCAGCCAAGGGAAACCAGTTGGAGGATGAGATTTCACGCAAACCCTCCAGATAACCCCAAGGCGATTAGAAGTAGAGAGTTAATTCGATTAAAACATACGGAGCTGCAATGCTATCTTGCTGCTGATATCAATTACGAAAACGACAACCCAGAGCTCTATGTCAGAATGTATAAAGGCCCATATAGCGAAGAGAGTAAATCGGTAGCTGAGATCTGGGAAATTGAGGCTCTGAAGTTAAAAGCGCAAGGCGAACCTATTCGGGCAGCTCAAGGGGCATCAATTCTTGAAGAAATATTTTCTGAGAGCCGATACCGCCTTCGACATTTCCTCACCGGACGGTTGGTGACGCTTCAAAAGGTCAAAATTTCAGGGACAGAGAAAATTGTCCCAGTCCTAGTGGATGATGCCGAAGATGAGGCTGTACGGAAATCGAGCAGTATTTCATTCGTGCCGACTATTGTTCAGGATAAAAATCACGTCTTGGATGGAAGTTCCTATTCAATTGGGTTTACAGAAGACCCTTTATATTTGAGCACGATTCCAGAGCATTACTACTATATGGAAGGCCCCGATGCGGCTCTTAAAGCAAAAAAGCGCTCAAACAAGCGTCATGCTACAACGAAAGGCTCGATCGTTATGGAAAGCTTGGATGTGTACAAAAATGAAGAAAATACATCTTCGCCGAAAGAGTATTATATGCCGCTGAAAGACAGTGAGTTTGGAGTACAAAGATACGCAACTTGTCTTGAACGTGCCACAGTAGCTGAACACGCTTTTGCTGTGGAAAGGGTCCCTAAAGATGAGCAGAATGAAATTTTGCTAGCGATGAGTGCGATTTCCCATCTACAACTCCTCCGCAAGCAGCTCAGAGAGAATAGTCAAGCCTGTTTAACACATTCAAACCTAAAATCGGTGATCCACGTGCTCTCTAGTTTGATTTTATTTGCTGTGAAGACCGACCAAAGCGATGCAGATCCATTTTTATGCGAAGGTTTCACCTACCCGCATCGGCAAAGGCTTCTCAAAGACATGGCTCTAATTGAGATCCTCACTGATATTCTATACTACCCCTTTGAATATCAGCTATTCAAGCTTAATAATATCCCGAATCCTCTTATGGTGCAAGTCTTTCAATTGTCACACAAACTAATCAAACACACCATCAGAGAATACAGACCTAACGAGCTCTACGCGTCTCAGTGGCTTGAACTTTTTATTCATCAATCAATGTTTTCAGATCCTAATTATGACCTGCTAGCCGAGGCAACGCTGACAGAGCTGATTGACAATAACAAGCGTATTCTTGAAAGTAAGATCAAAATAGAAACGATAGCAAGATTTGTGGGGATGCTGAAGTATCAGAACCCTCATTCTAAGTACGTGAATCTTCTAAGGGCGCTGACAGTTTGCAACGGAGAACCCGTACTGGCTAACCAAGCCGAAATTTCTCGCGCGATTTTCGAGGATGAGGAAACAAGAGACGCGATTTGCTATCGCCTTAAGATTGATTCAGACGGCCCACAAGACATTTACGTTTTCGCAAATAAGTACGACGAGTGGGTTCTCCTCAAGAGTTTCGCAGCCGTGGCAGTTAATAATGATGGCGATGATACGCTTTACAAGTATTTCGTGAGTCTCATCTATTTGTTGGCTGACCTCTGTCTCCAAAGAAACTTCATTGCGATCGGAAGCCTTGAACAAATTTACACCTATGATGTTTGCTTTGAAATCGCGCTCACTAACAAATTCAGCGATGATCTTCGCGCAGCATTTGCTAAACTCTTCAATTGCCTTTGGCTTGATCGAGACTATCAGCCGATGCCACTTCCTAACTTTTTGATCACCTGGGATGAAGTCACTCTCGCTAATTCCCAAGATTTTTACAAGTATATCCCGGAAACAGATGACAAATTTCAGAATGTTAAACCTTTACTACTTGAATATTTCCAAGAGGTGGCTGAAATTGGATACCAGAAGGCCTTTTTAACCGATAGGAATCAATTGACGCTCATTTTATTGGACTCTTGCAAGACTCTTATTAATTTTGGGTTCTATTCAACGAAGGTGAGTTTAGGAGCTCTTCTCAAACCTCTATTAAGAATGTTAAATGGGTTGAAAGACATCACCACGCCAGACGAGGAGGAACTTCAATTAAATAACTGGAAGCCAATATCCAGGTTCTCCTTTGTGGGTTCTGAGTCGTCGGGTAGGCTTGACAAACTTGGTCAAACTTGCGAGTCTCGCTTTAAAGAGACTCCTGAAACGCACCTTTTGATGGAAGTAAAAGTTAAAATCCTAGAAATTCTCGATATTGTGATGAAATACTGCAATGACTTCCGAGTACGAAGGTTCCTTTACGAATTCAAACAGGAAAGTGAAAATATTTCGCTTCAGGAGAGCAAAGATAGCAGTGTCTTCAATTTTCCTTCGACTCGGAGGGCACTAATACGCTCTAATACCTCGAAACACCAAAATGATGAGAGTACCCCACAGGCCTGGGTGAGAAAAATCTTTAGCAGTGGTGATTTTGTAATTGGGGATTATAGTCAACCTGGCTTGGACTTAATTTTGTTCGATCTAATCCAATATGAGCATAAAGGGTTGCAAACGACCGCTTTTGATTTTCTCTTCAAGAATCACACACAGTGCCTTACGTTGAAGGAGATGTTGAATTACATCTACATTATTGACGACGCAGCAACTGCTCAAAAGATTGAGGAGATCAGACGATCTGTGGCAAGACTTACCGAGTTAACGGATACGATAGATAGCTGGTATGGAGAGGGTGAGATAATGGGCCAGGCAAATAATGAAGCGGTTAAAATTCTGCTGAATCTCTGCACGTATCTGAGATTGGATCAAGAAGGTTATGGCGGAGATATGGACATGAGCCCAACCGAGATGCTTGCTTTGAAGGCGGATCTTCCGATACAAACAGACCAGCTGATGAAAGCTTTTGGAGATGATATCATTCCCAATGCTGATTATCAAAAAGTGATGCGACATTTGAAAGTGCACACAGCTGTCATATCTATCCTCAATTATGATGTAAAGGGAAGGTTTGAAAGTAAGGAGACTCGATCGTCATTCACAAGGAATCTCTTGATAGCTTGTATCAAATTGTTGATTAGATTTATCAGCGAAAATAAAGAGAATCAAGACATTATCGCCCAGCACAGCGATATCTTCCTTAAATTGATGAAACGTGACCCTTCTTTAGGCGTCGAAAACCTTATCTGCGGCCTGTTTGCTGGAAATAGACAGCTCCTAGAAGATCAAGCAGCCGTACAAAACTTTTTAAATAGCGTAGCAAAACTCGTCGATGCGTTACCTTTGCATGATAGTCGGCGTGGAAAGCTCATTCTGACGTTTTCGAAAGTCGCCAAGTTCGGCGAGGCAGCAATCAAAAAGAACCAAATGCTCATTCTCCAAGCGCTTTCAAGAAAGGAATACTCATCAGTACTGTTTAATTTTAATTACCATAGAACCTTAGAGCTTCTGACTGAAGAGATTACAATTTACCATAACCACATACAGGAGAAAAAAGAAGTCATTAATCTGCCCGGTGAGCTGGATTACCTCTCCTCCCTCCTGTGCGTGCTGGCGATGATATGCGAAGAACAAAATGCAGCAGCTCAAGCTCGATGTCAAACTCTATTTCCTTTAAAACTGCTCAAGGACCTCTACCAAAAGGCGGGTAGCTGTTTCCATTTGAAGGATGCGTTGCTGCAATTCATACAGTTTGTTTATCTTGACAGCGATCGAGAGTTCAAAGAAGAAATAGAAGCTCTATTCGAACTCGTGGAGCTTATGCTGCAAGATCTCCATGCTGTCGTGGAGCACGGATGGATGACGGGAGGCATTAGGGACCATGACGGGATAATGCCGGTAAGGAAGGTGCAGTCCGATTTTATCTGTGGCGGGGTGTTAAATATCCTGAGCATTCTGCTCACGAAAAAAGAAATCGTACTACATGAGCATTTCGAGCAATGGCTCAAGCAGATTAAGACTGATCTTCAAAAACTGCGGAAAATAACGAAAAATACTTCGAATCACAGAGAGATCAATCGATTAAGAAACGTGATAGCCACTCACCAGTCTCAAAATATTGAAACGATTGAAGGTATGTACACCGAGACTAGCAAAACTCCAAAAAGAATAGTTGATCGCCTCGTTTTGCCTTCTTTTGCCGAACCAGAGAGCCAAACATTCACTTCTCCCTCCTCACCTCGCTCGAGCTTTATGAGGAACATGCCAAGTCCTATACGCTCTTACCTCAAATCTTCGGCTCAACAAAAGTCGAAAGTCAGGCACTTGGCTTACTGCATCGAGCAGCTCTCTGATGAGAAATCCAGTTTCCAGAAAAGCGCCGAAAACGAATTTGATTCCCTTGTCCAGCAGCTTGTTCATCTCGAAAAACTCGCAATCAGAGAAGATGTTTCGATTTCTTATCAGAAGGTGGTACAAGCTCTAATCGCGTTGATAGAAACACAAGAAAATCCTCTCAATGACAATTTAAGAGCAGTTGGACTACGAATTTTGCGCAGGATAATCGAATTAGAAGTCCCAACATGCAAGAAGCCAGCCGTGCTCTGGAAAACAAAAGATTGGATTGCTTATCAAAAGAAAATTAGCGCCAGACAAAACGAATTCTGTCAGCTAGGGGTAGTGAAGATGTTATGCAAGCTGTTCTCTGAGACGAAAAATCACCAGATTCTTCAAGAAGCGGTTATGCTAAGTGTGAGTATGCTGATCGGAGGGAATTTAGAAGTCCAAAGCGTGTTTTTCTCAACTATGCAAGAGGATATGACCAATCAGTTTTTGCTGACTCTGAAGACAATCATCACAGGCGAATTTGAAGAATTAAAGAAAAATATGAATCGTTTGAACCATCGTTTGTCCGATGGGCTCCTCGTTGGAAAGGAGCTCAGAGAGCGCATCCACCAGGTCCGAAAGAACAATAAAAAGCTTCTCCAGTTCAAAACGATCGAACTTGCATTAAAAACCGAACTCGAGGAAGCTGATATGGAACTGAAAAGAGAGAGCAGAGACTCGATTGGATTGCTCACTAGAGTATTTAGATTTTTGCAGCTGTTATGCGAGGGTCATTATTCCGAAATGCAGAATCACCTGCGAAATCAGTTTACCTCAAATAACGTCCTGAACTCGAAGTCATTCAATTTCATCGCATATGCCACCGTGAGCTTTGGCGCTTATGCAAAATTTGCGAACATCGAATGCCTTGAATTCGGCCAACAGCTTCTTGAATTTCTGATAGAATGTGTTCAAGGTCCATGTAAACAAAACCAAGAAACGCTGGTTAACGCGAAGATAATCGATTTTTGCATTGATTATGCGTCTTTGTTTAGCAAACCAACTGAGCAAAAGAGGCGAGGGTTCGAAACTCCCGAAGAGCTACAAACTCTCAACGCTTCGATAACACAATCACTAAAACTTCTGTATACTCTGCTGGAAGGAAAGCCCAGCAAGATAGTGCTTCACCAAATGAGCACTCACATCGATTTCGACTTTCTTCTCAAAAAGATCACCAGCGACTTTGAGAACTTCTGTAAACGCAACCGATTCGATAAAAGAGTAAGAACTCAAACGATCATTGAGAAATTGAAAGCAAATTCATTTGATGACATCATTCTTCAGTCGTTTCCTGTGTTCATTCTTTTCTTGACGCTCGCTGAATCAAACCCTCAACTTGACGAATTAATCAAGAAAGGCGCGGTTGATGGCAGACTCGAGGCATCGGAAGTCAAGGCAATTTCGTTTTTCCTCGCCAATATCGGAAACATCGAAATCATGTTCAATGACGAGCTTCTCAGAGTCTATTTCCCAATTCTCCCCACAACTAGGTTCCTCTCGGTGGCCACTCGCAACAAGTTAATGGAGGAAGTCCCTCGGGAGTCCGCCAATGAGAAAATAGCTGCTTTCTTAAGGACTCTTGATAAACTTTTCGATGAGATGAAGCATTTCGGATATCTGAACCGACAGCTTTTTAAAATCAGCGAGAAGAAGTTCGACCTGCTTAGAAACACAGCGCTGGTGGTTGCGCTGATAATCCATATCATTTTCTACGCGACATACGAGTGGACCTTCGTGAACAGTAGCGAAGTGATGACTCACACCGAAATTTTCGGCGGAAATACCTATCCAGTCCTGAAGGTCAGCAATGTAATCGCTTTTTTCAGCATCCTTCAGCTATGTTTGAGTTGTTTGTTGGTTCTATTTTGGCTGATTTTGCACGGACCGCTAACGATAAAAGAGGGATGGCGGCAGCTAGTGAGAAAAGCGGAGTTAAGCGGAAAGATTGAAGGATTCTATGACGAGTTCCAGCAAGGCTACGAGCACTTAGATCCTGAAGATCTAGACATAGAGGAGTTCTCAACCAACGAAACGGTAGACCTGTTGCTTCGTTTTGGGCCATATTCGCCAATCTTCCAGAAAAATGGTAAGAAGAATTTCGGAAACGGCTGGACTCGCTTCGTGTACTATTGGAAAAATCTCAGATTCCTCTACGACAATAGTACTTTCCGCTTTGTTCTCTTCCATCTCTTTATTTCAATATACGCTCTTTCAGCTCTAGAGATCGTGTTTGCTTTGCAGCTGCTTGACATCGTGGCCAGGTTTGGCAGCCTTCGAACCGCTGTTGAATCCATCACTATCAATGGAAAGCAGCTTCTCCTCATGTTTCTTCTGGGACTCGTGGTCCAATACCATTTTGCAAGCTTTGGATTTTGGTTCATAAATTCGTTGTACGACGATTACTTCAACAATGAAAGAATCTGCTCCTCGCTTCTCCAGTGCCTTGTGACGACCGTGAATAATGGGCTCAGAGTGCGTGGAGGAGGTATCGGAGAGAGGGTCCAAATCCCGAGTTATGCTCCAGAAACCAGAGAGATGTATTGGATAAAAATTATTTGGGAATATCTTTCGTTTTTGTGTGTGAATACGGTGTTTTTGTACACGATTACAGCTATAATCATTGACACGTTTGCAAGATTAAGGCAGAAGAAGCAGAATATACAACAAGATATGTATGCTCGCTGCTTTGTCTGCGATCTCGAGCGCTCGTATCTTGATAAACACGGAAAAGGGTTTGAGCAGCATGTAAGAAATGATCATGATCCGTGGAGCTATGCCAATTATGTCTACTATTTGAAGCAAACAGACCCTATGGATTATAATGGAATAGAGAGCTTTGTTATGTTGAAGTTGGCTGAAGAAGATACGCGGTGGATTCCCAATGGCAAGTGCTGGGAAATACACAGAAAGGAGTTTGATATTGAGGAAGATATGAAAGAACAGAAACAAGAAGAGGAGTCTGATGATGAATAACAAGATCTAATCTGACATCATATTAGGAATTGCATAAGATTTAGCATTTTTTGCCAAATTACAAGTTTTTGCATCAGAGAGTTTGTTCAAATTACACAATCAAGTTTGTGCTGTGAAGCATTTTCTTCTCTTTTTTTTTTGTCACACAACAATTTCATGTTTGAAGACTTTCATAAACTGCTAGCATATTGCATCAATTTATTGGAATCATTTCGAATTTAAAAAGAAGTAACTCAATATAATCCATAGTTACCTAACTTTCTCTAGAGATTTATGGAAATCAGCTTCATTGGGCCGTGGATTTATCAAACAGAATTTTCACCTAGTTTATTTCGACCAAATGTATGAAAAAAGATTTAGTTTCAGCTTTATATCGTATGTCGAGAAGGCCTCTTCTATTAACCCTACTTGAATGAATTAATACCTTAAGAAATTTATTTCTTTGATTTTATAAAGATTCTTTGCAGCTACTTTATGAAGAATTCAGTATACAGTACATCTAGAACTAACCAACAAAATGAAAAAACCATCACTTGGGACCTCATGATTGTCTCTATCAATTTTTTATTTTCGCCGTCTGAACTAATTTCTTATGCTCCATAGGTTCCAATTTGCATCTCTATTTCGCTTACTCTTCGCTCTAAACCTATAAATTAATGGTATTGTTAACCTGAGGCGTTGCTAAAGTAGAACTCACCTAAAATCTGTTGTTGTATTGCTGTTTTTTCTCCTTTAAGAAGACTCACTTGCTGCTGCATACGTGCGTTATCAGCCTTTTGCTGAGCAAGGAATTCTTTGAACGTTGACTCAATATTCGACAACTTTTCTGAGATTTCCTTCTTCTTTTTCTGTATCTCCATCGACAAATAGCTCTCTAACGTATCCTTCTCTGATTTGAGTATCTGGACTTCCTTTTTATGATAATTCATCTCATCTGCAGCTGCTCTGACCAATTCCTAAGCCAAAATTTACTTCTTCTGCAGCCAATGTTGCTCTTACTTCCAAAGCAAGTACTTTGCCCTTCACGGTAGCTGGATTCGCACCTGATAGCGTCCCTGCGGGCATTTGACCAAACAACCCTCCCGCAATTTGACTCGAAAAATTCATATCTCCTACAAGAAACGTGTTATATTGACCATTATCGCACTCTACCTGTTGCCATTGCTGATCTATTAAGTATCAACGGTACTTTTCAGGCTAACGAGAGCTGATGCGAAAAATTAATTAATTGAATAAAATTAACTGAGGCCTGAAGTTGCATTTTTTCCTACTACTACTGACGCTGGAGTCTTCTCTAAGAAATTTTTAATACTCTGTGAAAGAATTCATGTGTGTCTCTGCTTACAATTATACAAAGCCTTAAATATGCTCAGAAAATAGCTGTAAAATAAATTGGATTTTGAATAGTGTGGGCCTTAACTGGAAACCTCTTACTTCGTTACTTTGCTGTAGTCTTTCTAATTGTGCATAGTCCACAGAACCATCCTTTATCGGTTTTCGTCTCGTTGCCTTTTATTGATTGGTTTTTTATTAATTCACGATACCAGTCTTCGTCTTTGCTCATTTCCTCCTGGGATGGTTGCGGCGGTTTAGAGCGCTTCGCATCTGACTTTGCGTCCTCTTCGAATGAAGCTTCATTTAAGAGTTTGCTGTACTTCTGATTCGAAAGCATAGTATTAATGGCAGCATACTTCGCCTTAGATCCGCCTTGAGATTGGCGACTTGACTCCTCTGATAACTTATAATATGTGTCTTCCTTAAAGGCTTTAGATACTCCAACACTGCGGCTTGACGTGGCTGTTTTTGCTTCGTAATGCGGCGATTCGTCTCTGTCGATAGTAGCATCTGGGGTCGGTTTTTTCCCACTGAATGAGGAAGGGGTTCCCACTTCTTCTTGACCCTGTTTCTTCCAAGAAAAAGCTTTATCTCCTCCAGCAGTGCTTCTAAAATGAGGCGATGAGCCTTCTTTGGTGAGTTTCGCAGTCGCAAGTGCCGGTTGAGAGCATCTCTCGTTTTTGATAATCGTGACTGATTTGGTCGTGTTAAAAGTGAATTTGTGTATATCCTTCCGCTTTGAGTTGCCTTGCGGCTCTGGCTCCTCGACTTTAAGATTGGAAGTGTTCATTTGGCTGCTGTTGTTGCTTCTAGTAGGATTGGATAGGTCTTCAGTCTTATACCTGGTGTTAATGCTAAATGGGTCAGGCTCATCAAAATCATCCTCGTCGTCAGAAAAACCGAATGTTTTTTGAGGAGGCCTAGCAGCATATAATTCAGAAATCGTAAATATGAAATAGTAGCTCTTACCAAAACCGAGAAGATAAATCAGGGAGATTTCCTCCGAATTTCTGTTCTAATTGGTCAGCAGAAATTCCTGTAAAAGCATTCGGAGCGTCTTCTGAGGAGACAAAAGTGATTTTAGCTATCGTTTTCGGTGGAATGTAAGCTATATTTCAGGGTAACAAATTGTTGAAATACAATAGATTATTATATTATGAATTACAATTGACAGTTTTCCAAGAAGACTTAAAGGCTCCTGAGGGATTGTAGAGATACAAATGCTCTAGATATTCAGGATAGTTGAGTTCCGAAAATTCAATGACTTTTTTGAGGACCTATCCTTGGGGTTAGACTATTTTATTCTCAACATTACTTTTGCAAAATCAGCAATCACGACATCAGTGCAATCTATAATGACGATCCAATTTTCGATAACCCCAGGAACGAATAAATATTTCTTCATCACGTCAAGTAGAACAGTTAACGCGTTTAAGAAACCAGCCATCGGGATCTAAAATCGCATAAGAAGAAATACCTATCTCAAGAGAGGCCTGCTACCTTTTTAGCGTTTATCTTTCCTCCATTTATGATAATTATCGGTCTTTGCATCTGGTCTCTACCATAGTGATAGATAGTACCTTCACTCTAATTTTATTTTGTAAGGTCATCACATGATTAGCAAAAGTTTCTCGAAATACAAGCAACATTTCTCCTTCACTTGACAGCTTGTGAATCTCACGATTCGTCAAAAACATTAAATGTTTTTCAATACGCGCCACGGCTCCTGCATCTCCGTCGAGTTCGAAGCTCGAAGCGTACAGGAATCTCAAAGAATCTGCTGGATGCCAACTAATCAGACAAAACTCATATTTTTGCCAAGAAATTCGCAAACCTGGAGGGAAGATGGACATCCTTCTCTTCGATGGCGGCCTTTAACTCTTGTATCTTTGATTCTTCAAACTTATCGTACTTTGTATTTTGATAGATGCGTCGTTGTCCTGATTTTCCGAATCCAAGATGTACATAGTCAGCTAAAAAATGTGAAATAAAGGGATGTGCTGGCAATGTGTCACCTCTGTGCTTGATTTTGGTAAGGTCTTGGGAAGGTCGTAGGTATTCAAAATTGTGCTTCATTACTGAGGTTAAATATAAAACGAATAGGTCAGAACAAAGGTTTTATTTCAAGATGTTATGAAAACTTACTTCTGGCCCTGATGAGCTTATCCGAAATTTATTTTCAAGATGAATTAAGAATTGAACGAGCCCTGTTAATTGAAATTGCTAAACTGCTCGTTTTGCTGAGAGAATCAAAGATGCTTTATAGAGAGAGAGACGCACTATTATTACCGTTTTATTAGTTTCATCTGGAAGCATGCTGACAAAAAATGCGGGAGTTACTTCGATTCAAGCCCCAGAAAGGCCCGTCGTTTTGTGAGATTCTATCACAGAAGGCTAGACAACTGAGAAAGATTAGAAAAAGATTCAACGAAATAGCTATGCCTCTGCTAATTATAGAGTAAAACACAAAGAATTCAGGTGCTCATGAGAGCAGGAAAGCATATATTGAAATAATGATGAAATAGTCGATGGTGCTTGAGTCATTCAGTGTTTTCCTCAGAACATACAAAACTTTAAAATTTCAGTGTCTCCACTATTACCGTTTTTACCGTTTGTTTATCAACCCAAGAACATTTAAAGCACTTAATAAATTTAGTTAAGAGAAATTTAAGGTAGTTCAAGCTTGTACGCAGGAGTAGCATTATACTCATCTTTATTTATAGTTTGATCACAATTTTGCCAAAGAAACAAGAGTATACCAGCTTATCTCCACGACTCTCAACTTATGCAGATGCGTTTCGAATTTCATTATTTCTCTCTCTTTTTGACTTCTTCTCATTATACTTGGAAAGCATAGATCCTAAGTTTTCAAGATCTTGAATGGAAGAGCTAATTATTTGAAAATGAGTGAATACTTTTCAATAGAAAAGTATAAAATTAAGAAAGAATCAATAACTGAAAGTTCGAAGAGCACACTCGCTTTAGTATTAGTATCATTATGTTCGAATTAGTTTACTCGATTTAGCGAGCAATAATCTTTATCTGAGTCAGTAACAATTAGATTGTTTCTAAAAATTCCTTCAACACTGGATATCCATGAAAATTTTACATGAGATTCGGAACCAGCCACACAGGACCCTCTTCATAACAAATAGAGGATATTTTCGCTCAAAATGAACAATTCATTCATTTCATGCATTGAAAATGACGATTATGTCTGAGAAAACGGCAGTAATTCGAAAAGATCCACGGGTATGTTTCCTTAATTGTCTTTTGATTCTTTGTCAGTAATAAAAAAATAAAATTCATCCAAGAATCAAGCAACTATTTCCTTTACATCGAAATGAATTGGAATTGCATTTGCCAGTATGTGGCAGCTAATGCTCACAACATTCGCCTTTCATTGTCAAATCAACAAGGACAACAGTTTTGTGATGAGACAGGGTGCTATGATCCAGGTTTATTCTTCCATTATTATCGAGTTCTAACCTTTCCTTGTTTTTAGTCGATGAAGTCGCGAGAATTCAACCTCAGACACCGGTTCAAAACTCTCCATCTAATGGAGCATTGACTCACTTATATTTGATCGGAGGACTTCTGATACTTTATTTTGTGATGACAATGATCTCTAGAAAGAAGAAAAGCACGTCTGCGGAACAGAAGTTAAGAGCGTTGGATAGCAGCAATCAACGTCGTGATCCAGATCACAGCGAAAACGCGTTTTAAATGCTTATGATGCTACTATCAATGGCTCATCTGCTGAAGATCTAATTAAATAATCGCTTAGAGACACGAATATTATTACTATATACACCTATTGTAATCATTCGATGCTACTTCCTCTCTCCTATTGGCAGATTTAACTAAGATTTACACCTATGTTTATATTTTAAGAGTGCAATGACTCACAAATGAGAGTAATTCAAACTGCCTTTCTTTGTTACTCAATTAAATATCGGTGGCCATTCGCATGAAGGGTAATTTCAACCATATTCATTCCGAAAATTGCTCATGTTTTGATCCTCCCTTCAAAAAAGACTCTTTTAATCAATAAAATCAACCTGACTTAGCAAATGGATATATTAGTTGCTACGATTTAAACTCTTTTCAAGAGAATACTATTTATGCATGAAAAACAGTTCAAAAAAAATATGAAATACTTACTAACGATGTAGAGTTCAGAAAAACCTAATCTTTCTGATAGAAGGAACATGATTGGACTGTCTTTTTTCTGATTAATTTATTTAAAATGATCAACAAAAGCGAAGTGAAATCCAAAACTAAATAATATAGGTTTGGAATTATATAGTAGCAATCTTTCCACTCGAAAAGGTTTGATATTATTGAGTTAACAAAAAGGTTAGAATTGTTTGTTAGACTCAATTTTATTTTAGTGTACAGATCAAAATAAAACTCACTAATGGATTACCTTAATCAGTTTCGTTCAAAACTCCATGATATCGCTTTCAGACAGAGCGAGAAACTCTATCTGGAGGTCAGACGCCGCTACCTCTACGTCATGATCTTTTATTTCCTGACCTGCGGTCTCTATTTGATGATGTTAAACATTGGTTGGGACCGCGGTTTGGTCGCTACCGCGATCATTGTCTTTCTCCAACTTTTGGGTTTGCTCTTTCTCAAGATAGCAGAACGGGGGCTGAAGCAAAGGAAGATTAAGATTGCGACCTGCCTCTCTTACACAAATAATACTCTGCTTTTGGCTGCTACCATAGGATTCATGATAGAAAATATTCTCTTTGTGGATCCTCTAAAAGTCGATCCGAAACTCCTTTATCACTTTGGTTTTTGGTGGGGTGTCTTCATATGTTTGATCAGTCACTTTTCTTCATCCTGGATAGTGAAATGGCTGCAGGTTACTTCAGGTGCTTTGATCGTATGCATCAAATTCAGGGAAACTCCCGAACTTGATAAGCTGATTACAGGCACTGTGAATCTAATTTTCTTGAGCTTTTGGTTCTATCATATCGAGGAACGATTTGCGAAGCATAATTTCTTAGAAAAGCATCGTGCCAACCGACAAGCTGATTGCTTGCAGAGTATCATCGGAGATTTGAATCAAGGAGTCATTGTATATAATGAACAAGCGAGAAAACTCCTCTATGCCAATGAGGCCGTGAAAAATTTACAATTTTGGGATGAGAATGCTACGCTTCAAGACAACTTCAGAGGATTGCGAAAGAGAAGTGCGAAGGAGATTATGAAAAAACAAAACGGGGTGAAGCACAGCGAAAAAGAAATTGGACATGACACAACAAGTCTTTCGGAGTTTTATGAAATGGTGAATAATAATGTTCGAATGCGGTCGAGCCGTGCTTCATATTTGCTGGATGTCTCTTTCCAAGACAAAACGGCTGAGGATGAAGAATATTCATATCATATTCAGATGCTTGGTTGCAACTACGATGGCCAAAATGCATGGGCGTTTATCATAAAGGATACCACTGAGAGAGATAAGATTATTATGCTTCAAGATAACAATGAATATAAAAGTCGTCTGCTTGCATCTGTTTCGCATGAACTGCGCACACCGCTAAATTCCTCAATCACGTTCACAGAAAAGGCAATGGAAAGCGCAGAGACTCCTGAACATGTGAAAAATAACTTCCTGAGGCCTTCTCTTAACAGTTGCAAGCTACTGTTGAACTTGATCAATGACATTCTTGACTTTTCACAAATGAAAGCACACAAACTGAGGCTCGTGTTTGAAGAGAAAAGTATTGCTAATACAATTAAAGAATGCGTCAATTTGCTTAGTATTCAAGCTGAAAAGAAAGGTATATATCTTAAAATAGTAGGGTTGGATGGTATTACGGACGATCTACTGAAAACTGATCATAACAGAGTCAGACAAATCATACTCAATTTGTTGAGTAATGCATTGAAGTTCACATATGAAGGAGGAATTATACTCACTGTCAAAGAAGAGACAAGATTATTAGAAAAGGAAAAGCAAGAGATTCGAGTGATATGCATGTCAGTGGAAGACACGGGAATCGGAATGAAACCTGAAGATCAGCGAAAGCTGTTCAGCACATTTGAGAAAATTGATTTGGGAGAAAAAAATTTAATGAATGCTACAGGGGTGGGCTTGGGGTTAGTCATATCAAATGATTTAGCAAGAAGTCTGGGCCCTCCTGGGGGAGACCCGCCCATCGAAGTCAGATCGGAGTTTGGAGTTGGAACTACTTTTACTTTCGAGATACTTGACCAGAATCCCAATATTCAAGCTCATATTCGCAAGAAGAGTCCTCATGTATTGCAGCCTGAATCTCTAGATGATCTCAGCATCCTCTCAGAGGGGGAAAAACTTAGCATTCAGGAAACTCATAGTTGGACCAAAATGAATGATATCAGCCTCCTATTAAACGTCCAAGGTCGATCCAATCACCACATAAATCAAGATTCGCTGATACGATTGACATCGAGGCATAAATTAACTTCTACACTATCATCATCATGCTCGTGTGCTTCAGTGCTGATAGTTGATGATGATATGTTCAACATTTCTTCCTTAGAAACCATTCTACACTCCAAAAATGTCACTACTGTCTCGGCCTTCAATGGCAAAATTGCCATTGATAAATATCTCTCAAGAGAAAATACCAAATGTTGTGCTGATTGTCGCCCATT
>ENA-UOUE01000728-UOUE01000728.1-compost-metagenome-genome-assembly--contig:-NODE-728-length-25188-cov-15.499104_pt1 | contig 25188 bp, 26 predicted proteins | sample MGYA00238146_ERZ747223 | MGnify/ENA primary metagenome ERZ747223 (study PRJEB28781, sample SAMN06268865) | compost metagenome | isolation source: single cell | place: USA: California, Emeryville, Joint...
GGGAATGAGAAGAAATTTAGAAGAACAACATAAACCGATTTTTCTCTGGCAATCATGGAATCTATTACGAGATCAGAGATATATTTCAATCACGTCACTCGAAAATAATTTTTCGATGCTGAGTCAAACACAGTCAGTCAACCGGCCCAGCTAAATATCTCGTAAAGTCTTATCTTCAATCTTTTGCAATCACGAATTATCGTGAATGGAAACGTATAAAAAAATCCATTCTTTTTTTTTATGCAACGACAAAATCACCTGTAATTAAAAAATTCTTACTTTTCTGAGTCCATAACCAAACCTCTCACTCACATACTCAAAACAACCTGCTGAACTTAGCTGATGCCTCTTTTTTGATCATTTGTGATTCGGTCAAATGGAGCAGTCACTGATTTTTGTTGTAGTACAGTAGTTATATAAAATTTTTATTTATACTCTAACTCGGAGACAAAGCGTTGACTCGCATAAAATTCTTAATTAATATAAAGTCTCAAGCGAAGCAGTACAAAATTTGCGGTGACCTCACTAATTCTGCCTGAATCACATGAGAAAATCATACGGCCCTTCAATTAACGCGTTAACTCCTTCCACGAAAAACACTCTATCATATGGCTCACGACTCTCCTCAAGCAAAGGATTTACTAACGTTACATCTCCCAAAAGCAAAACTGACACAAAGTCACCAAAAGGGATGGCGTACAAATCCGCCACAGACAGCTACAAATCGTCTTTCGTATCAACAGCAGATAAGACGGAGAAAGGGGGTCATGAACGAAGAGCCTCTGAACACTCAGACCCTGTTAAAGATTCACTAAACTTGAAAACAACCCTTAACTCTCCAAAATATTCCCAAGCCATGAAGCTATTGGAGGCTCAAAGAAGCTCCACCGATAAGAAGTTCCAACCCAGCGAATCGCAGCAAAAGCCTGTTAATTCTCCAAATCCTGCTTCCAGCAAACTGCAAAGGCCAGGAACAGGTTCAAAGGTTTTGAAAAAAGACCTGGAGATCAACACCGAGGTGACGCCATTACGATACTCAAATAACTACAAGGCCCTAACAACTAAAAATCAAGATATCCCTGAGAAGAGTTCCAGTCCAGAAAAGAAGACAGGTTTAACTCGAGCTCAGTTTGATTTCACGCCAAAACCATCGGCTAGCTCAAAAGCGTTCTCTAAGCAAACGAACACATTGACTCAGTCCGTGCAGCTGACTCAATCAGGATCTTACTCAAGGATTGCTACTGCCAATCGACAATCAAGCGAACGAATGACTCCGACAACTTCTTCAAGACTTCAAAATGGAACGAGCAGACTGTTTAAACCAACCTATGACAAAATGTCCTACTCTCAACGTTCAAAGCTAACGAGCCAGGGAGAAACACCTTCAAGGAAGTTTGATTTTAATAGACCGTCCGGATCCCGAGGAAATTCACAGGTCAAGACAGATGAGGATGTGAATATGATGACGAAATCCACTAAATTTGATTCCGGAGTTGAAACAGAAGAAGGAACTATTGAGACTGAACCTAACTACGATACTCTTGACAGCAAAAGGGTTGTAAATACTACTGGATCCATGGATTTCAAGAAAGGTTCGTTGAAAACTTTGGCCAAAAGTCAGCCTCAAAAACCTCTACGCTCAAGCTCAACAACCAGTGCTTATTCCCTCAAATACACAGCAAACGCAACTCCTTCCAATAAAATAGCTAGCAGTGGCAAAGAGACGCCTAAAAATCGTGAAGGTAGTAACAGTGAGAAGAAATCTGAAGGAGTTTCGCTTCAAAGTTTTGTGACTAAAGTGAACAAAGGTATTTTTTTTTTGTTCTAGCAAAAGAATTTGCTAAATTCACGATCTCCAATAGGTGAGGTAGTTGGACTAGGCAAAGTCCCACAACAACAGCAAAGAGGCAAGCAGATTAGTCTTACTTTAGAAGATTCAGCTACCAGCGGAGGCGCCACTCGCGGCTATTCTTCTAAGCAAACGCCCAAGGTCTCCCCAGTTGAAAGTGTGAAGAATGGAGCTTATCTCACCAATTCATCAGCGACGACAACAATGGCAACGGCAGTAACTTCTGAAGATGTTGTAATTTCGAAAAATGAGATGAAAAAGAGTTTATCTACTGAGAGCGGCTCAAAAGCGTCTCCGTTCATCTACTACGTCACTAGTTTAGAAAAGCATCATCGATTCATTGATGAAGACAATTACTTCTGTCAGCTATTCAGAGAACATTTTCTCCAAACTTATCAAGCAATGCAGTTCTGCAAGTACATGAAACCAGCCGATCCCAAACAACTTCAATCTAAAAAGGTGTTCCTCGCAAAGCGCGAAACACATAAAGGTAGCTTTGTAGCATATTAACATGTTGTCCTGATTAATTTCATTTCTTTCTAGACAAGAAAACGCTTGTTTTTGACCTGGATGAAACGCTTATTCACTGTAACGAGTCAACGGATATGCCAAGTGATGTGACACTTCCTATCACTTTCCCTCACGGAGAAGTCATTGAGGTAAAGAGCATCACATCAGCGCGATTTGACGTGCAATTTCTATTATAGGCAGGTATTAACGTGAGGCCATATGCAATTGAAGCTCTCAGAGAGCTATCGCAATATTTCGAGATTATTGTTTTCACTGCGTCACATGGATGCTATGCTAATGTTGTATTGGATTACCTCGACCCCCACGGCCAATACATCCATCATAGACTGTTCCGAGACAACTGTATCCAGACGGAAGAAGGGATTTATATCAAGGATTTGCGAGTTCTTGCCAACCGTAATCTCATTGATGTAATCCTGGTGGACAACGCAGCCTACTCATTCGGATTCCAAATTGAAAATGGCATTCCAATTGCGCCGTTTTATAACAACTACGAGGATAAGGAGCTAAAGCATCTGATTCCTTATGTGAAGTTTTTAGCAGGAGTCAAAGATCTGCGCGAGATCAACCGTCAGACATTCAAATTACATATGTACACACTCTATGATACGCCAGAGAAAGTTATTGAAAAAGTTATATTGAATAAATGAGCGAATTTTTGATCAATATTTTCGAAGATCTGTTCTTTTCTACCTGTTAGCCTTTATAACGTTGGCTTTTTACATTCTATCAATTCACTACGATTATATTCCATTTTCGATCTTTGAATCTTTTTTTTTTTGTTAAACAAATCAGATAACTTTTCTGACTTGAAGGATTACAACTGAAATGCTGATGAAAAAAACAAGCAACTTTTTCTTTGCGTTTTTTTAAGTAAAATGTGCTTGAATCTCAAAGAGAGGGAAAAAACTCCCTAAGTGCTATGAATTAAAAACTATTGAAATTTGCAATCATTTTCTTATTTAAAACGTCGAACTTCATATTATACAAATTAGATTAAATTTCACGCATTCTTCCTAAGGTATTCAAAATCATTACCAAATTATTCAGTTGCCTAACGACTTCTTTATAAGCTCAGAGTGACAATCTTTAGCAATAATTCTGTTACTGCCGGAAAATCTCCAAAAAACGCAATTCATTGCATCTTATTTGAGAGTAATCTTTCAAACATTATTCTGTTAACATATACTTTTCTACAGCAAATATGTAGGACATCAACGTACATCAGTTACTTATTTAACGTTATTCACTAATGTCTGAATATATCCTTGTACGACTGAATCAAGTTCGTTACGGTGCATTCTCTTTATTTCTTCAGCGATTTCGGTCACTATTTTCAGCTTATTTTCTCCTATAAAATCGTGTTTAATTAAAAAAAACAAACACACACATCCAATGATCTTACTTGAATTAATGCTCAGGTTGAGCAGCGCCTTTGCTGCCAGTCTCTGTCCATCAATGTTATCATCGTTTCTTAAATGGTATATCAGCGCTTCTATTCCTTTGTTATACACGACTTGAGGCTTCAATGACTCTTTCAAACAGAGATTAGCAATTGTCTGCAACGCATAATTCTTGAACTCATAGCTCTTCTTCTTTGATAATGAGAGTTCAATCAAGAATTTAATGTGATTCTCGAATTGAATGTCATAATTATTTGACTCCGAGACCGCCGGGTCAGATAACACAGACATCACTTTGATCGCAAACTCATGAAGACGTGCATACGGACTCAATATAATTGAAATTATAACTGGTAAATCGATTCTGTATTTCCCTCTTACAATATGTGCTTGAAGAAGATTATGAAGGGTCGGGTGCAGATCCGCAGGCTGGAATGAGAATGCTTTCAAGATCCTCTGAACAATATTCTTCTGGAGTCCATCGCCTGCTCGCTCTGGTGTCAGGTTTTGGGCCATTGTTTCTAATACTTTAGCCTGTTGCCTTAAATATTCTGGGGCCACCTCAATTTCTATGAGATTCATACACTTCATGTAATGATCTCTGTTTTGCAGAATCTTTTCGGCTGATTTTTCAATAACGAATTCTAAATTTTGCAAGGCAAAATGGTGCATGTCCTTCGTGCTTCCCATCGTAAGTAAATTGAGGTAGTCGCTGAATAAGGAATCGTCTAATTCTCGAAGATCTTTTCCTTTCTCAAAGTTATTTTTGAAAAATGCGTCGTTATCCATTTGTGGTGGTTTGACCTCGCTAAGAAAATAAGATAAGGTTACGAAGTTTGAAAGAACATCAATATACGGCAATTTGTTCTGGGTCGCAGTGTCAAATCGTCCGAATTGGTTATTTCCAAAGTTCTCAAAGGTGCTGGCTAAAGAAAAATATAGTTTAAGAGAGATTTCTTTTCAATGTAGTTACTTGTAGGTTTGGCGATATTAAGTCCAGATCGCGAGGAAGGTTTCTTCTTTCCGAAAGATGGGACGTAACCTGATTCCTGGTCAGGCTTAGCAAGTTGTTTCGGTTGGACGACGTCGGTAGATGGCTCTGAGTAGTAGTAATTGCGGAACTCTCCTTTAGAGAGATAAGAAATGATCTTGATGAGACGCGATTTAGTCTGAGCGGAGATAAACTCGACTTTTGAGGCGTTCATTAAGTTTGAAATAACATAACCTCCTTTGAAGGAAACGCAGAACAAGGCTTTTAAAAAGGATAAGAATTGCGATGAAAATTAGGCCTTATTACCAGATTTAATCAAGGTTTCGAGGAGTTCGACAATATTTGTTAGTAGGAAAGTGTCTAAGAGCATCAGCTCAGCAATCCAGTAGTTAAGTAACGTAATGAGCAAATTAAGTAAGAGGCCGCCGTCTTTTTCTTCGAATATCCCCAATCGTTCGGTGGAAAAAATTTTTGCTAGAACAACAGCACAATTGTGAACAATTGCTTTTCCCTGTGAGAATCCTAGAGGTATTATATGGAATAACACTTCCTCTAACTGCCCGGATGATTTATAATTGATATCTATAGCGCGCGAGAGTTCAGATGACCCAGAGAATAACACAAGTTGCTACCTGCTAATTTTTGACTGATGCTTTGCTCAACATTTCTCAGAAGATAAAGAAGCTCGGTGACATCTCCCGTCGTAAGATAAAGCTGTTGTCCTGGTCCAAAAGTGTCATCGATACCTTGTCCTCCTAGATGCAATGCATTATTTTGGTCCACAAACTTATATTATTCGATGGCATACCTTTTATTTGGTTTCCAGAGATTAAATCTTCTGGATAGGCTGTAATGCGGTCTCCGTTCTTGAGCATTTCGTAAACAAATGAGGAATTGGAGAGTGCGTATCCGTATTGGTCTTCAAGCTTTCCGCAGATGTATGTCTGCTCTTTCGGGAACAAATCTGTGAATTCCTTCTCAATTTGCCTTTTCAGCATCGAAATCTTTGAGTTCACTTTGTGAAAAAAAATTTGCTTAGCTCCTGAAAATTATGGATAGAAGTACTTGGAGTCATGAGGATTAGCTTTTTGTATTCTACGTTTGAATCTGAAGTCTTTTTCAGGGTCACATAGATCCGGATCACATCACGAAGGCTATTCATTTGCTTAGGGGCGGGCTGGAAGTCCTCTTGCTGTCGAGGTTCATTGTAGTTGTATGGGAATGGTGAGACTTGCTGCTGCAGGCTAGGTTGCTGCTGTTGCTGCATTGGATAAAGTTGCTGTTGACTCATATTTTTTTGATAGGAAGGATAGGTAGGGCTGCCATATTTTTCACTCTGAATGCTTTGATGATCAGAGTCGAATCTCTGATTAGAGTGAAGATTTGGAGTACTTTGCTGCTGTTGATAATTTTTCATGGCTCTAAAATCCGTGAAGTCGTCGTACATTGTTGATAACGCAACCGCCAGTATTACTTGATGTTAAAATAATTCTTATTTCTAAACTGGTAAATATTTGGTTTTCTCAGTTCGCAAATCGTTTAATTTTTTGACAGAATTTCCTACTGGCTACTTCCTTCTTCCAGTGGCATAAGAACCAAGGTATACTATACTAAGAGAGTATTTTGACTCGAAGTGAGCTTAAAATAAGGGGTAAGCTTGCAGTAGTCTACAGTATGAGTTTGTTAGCAAACTCAATCCGAAAGAGTGAAATGAAACTAGACTTAAATTCTACACTAAAGAATGCACTCAACAGACTTGAGAGCACAACAGAATAATCATAGTCACCATAGGGAGGATATTGCAAGTAATGATAGAAGTCTCATGATAGCAAGATGAAGAAAGATTGAGTTCGCACTATTCTACCGCTTGATTCTAAATAGGTTCATCCTTACCATTTGGACATTTGATAAGAGCAAGATCATTTTGGATATCAATCACGGCAACAAACATTGGAAAAAGAATAAATTATTTCTCAAAAGTTGCTTGGAGCGTCATGAGCTGATTGAATATACATATCATTGAAAAAAGAACATTAAATATATAGTTTTCATGAAATTTGTTTCATTGCTTGACTCGCCACACGCCTACTTGAAATATCACACTAATAAATCTAGAAACATCATATGAGTTCATTTAAGCGCAGAAAAATTCGACAGAAATAAAAAATATCAAAAGAGAATCTAATGCAAGTCGATCTTGAAACCCTCGAAAAAGTTTTCGCTCTTTCGCTCAGTCCATCCCAACCACAAATTAACCAAGCTACCTCTATTCTCAATCAAGTAATCCTTGCCTTCGCCATCACCCGATACATGTTATAGGCCGCTGAAGACAAATCATACATTCCATGTTTGCTACAGCTTCTTGTTAAACCTACTGTAATCATAGACTTGGTTATCATGCACTCATTGCTTTTGCAGGTTGAATTAAACATCAGACAGGCAGCTGCAGTACAATTATACCGCACTGTTTTCTCTCGCTGGCTCACTAAAGACAAAAAATCTTTTGTCGAGAGTGAGGAATACGATCTCCTTAAACAAAACATCCTTGAAGCTCTTGTCCTCGTTGCTGATATAAAGAAACTCCAGTAAAAGACTTACTTTGAGAAATGATACAAAACTGACCAATATTAGCACACTGCTCAGGCAGGTTATAAAGATTTTGGCCTTTAACTTTTTTCCTGACAAATGGCCTGGTTTTTTCCCCTCAATTATTTCGAATCTCAAAGAAGCGAAAAACATACAAACTACCTATGGAATGCTTCTGGCTCTTTACAGCCTGGTAATTAAGTGCTACTGAAATTTCAGCCATCAAGTTCCAAAATAGGTGAAAACTTTTGAGTATGAGCTCGAAGAGAAACGAAAACCTCTGGACTATATCGTTGAGAACAGTGCTGCAATTTTGGAGGAGTTAATAGAGAAACTATTGGAAAGCTATAACACTCCGGCAGCTGCGTTGATGGTGAAGACGATATTAAAGATCTTTTATGCTGCGATAAACGTAAGGCTCGTTATTTCAGAACCAATAAATTTGTTAAAATTATCGATTCGCAGCTCCAACTGCCAGATTATTTCATCGCAGATCAAGCAAGGCTGAAAAAATGGTTTATAGTGATGGCAAAAATACTCGAATCGGATGTACCAGTCGAAGCTCAAAGAGAAGTTAAAACACTTGAGGAATTAATTGCGAGGGAGAAGAATGTCTATTGGAGCAGCAAGAAATGGTGCGGGGAAATTCTTACAAGGTTTGTTCAGAAATACGGGAATCCTAATTGGGGCAGTAAAAAAGACATCCCTTTTGCTCAGAAAATAATGAAAGACTACCTGGGACCGATACTTGAAATTACAATAAAGATTCTGATAAAGAGCAGAGTCCAGTTTGTTTCTGAAAGATTTCGATATTTTCTCACGAGATATTGTTACTTCGCGTTACGGAATGATGCATACTTCCCTTTGTTAAACAAACACCTCGAGGGTCTTCTGCTTGACGTGTTCATACATACAGCAGCGTTGACTTTAACGGATCTGTATTACTGGGAGACAGACCCCGTTGAATTTGTTCATAAACAAGCGGATTACACTTCCATGGCGACCGACCTCAGAAGTCAGAGTCTAGAGATGATTGGGCTTATCTGTAAAAAAAATGCACCGGATAAAATCCCCTACTTGTATAAGTTCATGAAGTTTGCGCAGGATGTGCTTGACAGTGGGGCCAATCCGCGAACAAATCAAAAAGCTGATGAAAGATTGATAGAGTCGATTCTGAACTGTATTGCGTTCCTCCATGACCAGATTCGCGAAGATTATAAGGTGAGTGAGAAAATGGAGATTTTTCTTGCGAAATACGTTGTACCTTGCTTCGAGAGCCAGAGTGGGCTTTTTAGAGCTGTCGCTTGCAAGTTATTTGGAGTTTATGGGCAGAGACAGTTCAAAATACAAGAAAATGTGATACGAGCTGCTGAAGGGATTTCGCGTTGTTTAACTGATAAAGAGCTTCCTGTGAGGGTCTATGTAAATTTTTTTTTATGAGAATAAATGAGAAGAATTGATCACTTCTTTAGGCAGCTTCATCACTTCGGCATATACTGGATCAAAATCTTGCGGTTGAGAAGTTGCGACCGTACAGCGATAAAATTATCGAGATACTTCTAAAACTAATGGATGAGATTGAAGAACAGAACGTAGTCAAAACCCTTGAAGTATTTACACACAAAAAAAAATCCAATAATAATTATTATTTCCCATAATTTTTTAGGCAGTTATCGAAATATATCAAAACGAAGTCCTGCCTTTCGCGCTTGGGCTCTTGCAAAAATTGCATGATCGATTTTTAACATATAATAAGTCCCACGATGACGACAATGAAGATGACCCTCATCTCGCCGCTTCTGAATGTGTTAGAGCTATAAGAAAGCTCCTGTCTTTGAATCTGACCCAAGAAACTATCATCAAAATGATTGATATCCTCGTCCCAATTTTCGACTATACAATCTTTCCGACACAAAGGGGGCCCTCAGAGGAAGGAATCAAACTGCTTACTGAGTTTCTGTTTCGATTAAATGAAATCCCTCCAAAATTGTGGCGATACTTTTTACTGTTAAATTACATTTTAGCTGGATACCCACAGAAAATGGATTTTCTCTACGAGAAAAAGGACGTTCTAACAGCGCCTATCGAAGAGACTGGCTGGGGCTGCGAATATATCGACTACATGATTGGTGCTTTTCAAAATTATATTTTAAAGGGGAATAAGTTGCTAATCACAGAGAAGGATCCTGGCTTTGGACTGACTCTTTTCGACTTACTCATAAAGACAATCGATGGAATTTATAACTCCGATCCCGATGGTTTGGAAGGCGAATCGGTTTATTACATCACCACGCTGTATCTCTGCATTCTTGAAGATATTCCTGACTTGCCTAACGATCAATTGATCGGGATTGTGAAACGGTGTCTCTTAGTGTTAAATCTCGAAGAGGTGCAGGCACGGAGGAGGCTGAGAAGAATCCTGACCCAAATAGTAACTATATTTGAGAGACGACATCATATAATGTGACTTATGATTAGTTGGTTCTCAGTCTGTGGTATAATACGGAGGAAGTAGTCAAATATCTGATTCAAGAGAATAGTTTGGAAATTGTGCTCCAAGCGATTTTTGTGATGATTCCACATTTAAAATCGGACTTAGAGCGCAAGAGAATAATTTTAGGATTTGCGTCGTTGTTTAAGCTCGATCCACACAAGCTTCCGCAGGTATAAATTTCGCCAATATCTTCAGATTTGCTAAACTCCCATAATAGCCGACACAAGAAATATTGCCAAAAGTTTTGTCAAAATTGGTTGATTTAACCACAAAGGCTTTAGCCGCAAGGCGTGAAATGAATTCTACAGAAATCGAGGTTTCTTGTGTTTTTGTGATTACAATTAATAAATTTTTCAGATTCTTCAGTCAACAAGCGGTGGAATATTTGAAGACCTAATCGACTTTGATTCAAACGAGAAGTTTGATATAGAAGACGATGATACTGATGATGATGACGATGAATTAGTAATCTCGAAATTATTTTTGACTTGCTCCTACAATGCAATGCTTTCAGTATAGTTGGAGCTTCTCGTTTGAAGATTTCTACAAATCTCCGCTCAACGCGGTCTGTGAAATTCTCTATCTGAAGTCTTGTCTGCAAAGTAAGAATATATGACTTTAGAAACTCAATAAATAATATACATAATTATTTGAAAAGCGATGACCCAAAACTTTCCCAACGAATGCAAAATATTAATAAATAAACTCAGCCTCAAAGACCAAAACACACTTAACAAACATTTCGAGACAGCAGCAGCCGAGAAAATTGCAGTATCCTTTCTGTTTTTGAGATAGCAGTATTTATTTTTATTTTCCTTAGAATAATGGTGAATCACATAATTAATCATCATTTCAGCATTTCAAAATAACCAATTCGTTTTTGTTTGCAAATAACTCCAAAGATCGCCGGTTAACAAATGAAAGGGACTGAATTGAATGCATTGTGCAAAATTTTTTGAAAATAACTTTTGCTCGAAGTCAGAAGATTATTATTATTCTATGAGATAATTATTTCTTCTCGTCGTAACATCTAAACTCAATGAGTACACTGTGAAGCTCCTATTCGCTGCTACTAATGTATCGCTTTATGTACTCTATATTGTATTGTCTGTCTGATATTGTAATGTACTCGAAATCATTTCGTTTATATAATAATTTAGAACTGTGCTAATTCTTTTCGTTCGCTAATCCAAGGTCATTCCTCAAAAGACTAGATAAAGAGGCAGCTTTCTCATGATGAGTTAGTTCAAGACTTTGTGAAGACTGATTAAATGTTAGCAAAAGTATTCAACTCGATTTAAGTAGATCAAAAAATCACGCAATCAAAAAACTTAGAAATATTAAAGGAGATATAAATCAAGACACTCAAAACCCCTTATTCCCTAATCTCCATCATGATAAATATAAAACTTTAGAGTTCAGCTGTTAACGAATATTATCAAACTGACTCAAAGCAAAAATTTAGTTAAGGGATGATTTAATTAAGAGGATTTATATATGTATGAGCGTTTTACTGCTTCATCTCTGCATCCTCGGGTTCTTCTATTATTAAATCAAATTCCTCAAATTCCTTGTTTTGATGACCCTTCGTATCTGACTCGCTTTCGTGGTATGAGCAGCCTTCATTAAACTCATCACAAGAAGGTGGTGTGAACTTTTTCACACTTATAAATGAAGATTCCTTCTTTGCTGTCTTCGAAAGCCTTTCTATGAAGCTCAAGAACTCTTGGCGCCCTTCAAGGTAGAATCCAATTGTGATTGAAGTATCAATCTTTGACATTTGCTCCGTCCTGGGTTTTTTACATGAATATGAAGTCAAGTATTTGGAAACGTCTTTCTTTTTCAAGCACGAATCCTATGTAAAAATACGTTGAAAAACTCAAGCCGCATGGCGAATATGACACTACCTGCACGAAATGAGGATCTAAATAGATGAGCTCATCGTTTTGATAACCTACAAAGAAATAAGCACTTCCAGGCTTCCCTCCTATGATAAAGTAAAATATGATGTTTTGGAATTGCTAGGCTGAATAATTACCTATTATTCCCACAGATTCGGGATAGCTTAATAGCTCTTTGATGCAAGGTATGTATATAGGATTCACTTCTTCTAGTCCGATTTGAACCAGCACGACTAAGAATATCGATTTTTTCCACTCCAACTTCTTTAGGTTCTCGAACCGATGTAATTTGTGATCTGAGGCTTCAATATCCCTACAGAATTATTTTTCAAATGTTAATTCCTTAAATCTCTTGGCAGTTAATTATTACGAATCTTCAAAATCTTTTGAATTCTCTTCAAAAGAAACATCCACAAAGTTGAATTCCAGTTTCTTTTTATGACTCTTTGCACAGTCTTCAAATGACCCTTCTGACAAATTCGTTTTGGACCTGCACTTTTTATCACCCAACGTCTGCGCTTTTGTCTCTTCGTGCTCTTTTATCCCGAGTTCCGCTTCTTCAGCAGACACATCGATGAAATCCTCATATGTAGACTCAGCGCAAGCGAGATTGAGTATCTGATCAAGATAAATAGTCCCTTCCAAAAAGACTGCAATATCGAGATTTTCCACGGTTTTCGTGTGATTTGCACGATGAATCCTCTGCAAAGACAGCATGATCTCTGCTGCTTTGAACCACGAGCCAGGTTTAATTTTCGAATGCGTATATACTTCCTCACAAATAGTTTGAATAGAGTATGGAACTCCGCTCTCAGCGTTTTCTCCATCTACGATCCAGGATATGATACCTTTTAGTAGATGATAACCGGATTCAAATTTCTTCGCGTTAGTCAGCTTCCGTTTCAACACCTCGCAAAACATCATTTGAGTGGCGCGGATCATGCAGCCCCAACTCGTGTCGTTTGTAAAGGCACCGACTTCTTCTGCCGGCAGCTTCCCAATCAGTCTTGGGAAATTTTTACGGTAAGAACACCAGATAAGAGACTCGAAATCTTTTTCAAATTTTTCCGCAACTGTATACTTCTGTCCTAACATCCATATGCAAGATTCTTCAGAAAGCGCTCGTTGACCGAACCCTTGAACTCTGTACTTTACATTGGTTCTAGAGATGAGAAGGCGTTAGGCGGCCACGAGAAGTATAGTATTAACCCAAAATGCTTAATTTTTTCCATAATGGATTCTTGTAGGAAATTATTTTCATCGGGATAGCCTCTAGACAATGCAAAAAAAAAGTGGGAATACTAAGCAATGAATTATGTATTATGATTTACTCATCAGGTCTGCTGTCGAAAGAGGCCTTGAGGTTACATGATTGTAACGTTGCGATATCATATGAGTCGCGCAACGAGAGATATTTCATTTCATCCGCTAATTTAGCACCTTCTTGGAATGCAGGTTGCGGGTGATCGTTTTCGCGAGAGGAAGGAATCAGAGGCTTAATGGCTGATGTTAAGGTTAGATCTGGTGAAGCGCTAGAAGAATAAATACTGAGGGTTTTAGTTTGCATTTTGGGAATTTTATTGGACTTGCTTCCTGAGATTATTGAAGAAAATTTTATATAGCCAGTTCGTTTAAGAAGATTCGATCAAATCAAATCGCTTGTGAGTGTTGTCGTCATGAAAAAAATGAAACAAGCTTAATTCTGAAAAGAGTCTCTGCTTCATACTTCAAAAAGAGGTTTTTTGGCATCGAGATAGTGCATACGAATGAACATCTGAAGAAAGGAAAGCTATGATAAAGCCTAATATACTGCATTGTAATATTTCGAAGGCTGAAATAAATAATTTAAAAGATTTTTCTCTCAGCACTGATTGTTCAGTGGATGAACACTAAATTCTGTTAAATTCAAAGTTTTTCAGCACCGATACAATGCATCCAGAGACAGCACCACGAGATTATTTGCACAGATGAATCTGGTGGGAAGAGTACACATTTTATTTTTATGATTTAATTTATCTGTATACTGGGTTGGGTATTCCTTTCTCTGCTTAATCACAGGTTCTTTGGAGCCAGCGGAAAATTGTTTTAAGAAGTAGTTCAAAGTTGAATTTGATGAAGTTCATTCACACAACCACTTTTGTTAAATATTAATACATATCGATGCGGAGGAAACCTACAAAATCGTACCTCATATCTCGTCAAGGAATGCAAGCAATTCTACCCTTATTAAAAGCAGCTATAGTGGCCACCTTGACAAGTTTATTAATATGTTTTCTCTCAAATACAATCTCTGCACGAAAACTTTTTTGAATTTTTGATTACGTTGATTTTTGTTTATTTGTTTGAAGCATACTGAATTTAAACAATGAAAACACACTTTTCTCTATCCAACGAGGAATTGAGACGTCGAACTGAACAAGAGCCTATTCAGGACCCAAAAAACGCTGGTTATAATGACGAAGAAGCCGCTTACATCACCACGAATCCGACAAAATTTATCTCAATTCTAAAAAGTGGACTTGCTGCATTCAAATCGCCTTTGAAAGAAGCTTCCGATGAAATACATACAAATAAACTTGTCATAAACGATCTTCGCAAGAAACTTGAAACACTCAATCTAGATCTTGCAGGATGCTTTCCACGTACAAATCGCTCATATATATTATCAGAAGAACAGGCTAGCAAAATCTTTCACGCGAAACGCGTCATGCGTGCTCAAAGTAAGCAGGAATTAATTTTCAGAGAGCAACCGAGACCAGAGTTTGATCGGTCTGAGTCACCAGAAGGAAAAGATATTCTGTCTCAGAAGAAGAGAATAATAGAAGGGTTTTCAAGACAGGATATTACTTGGACTGATGAAGTAATTTTAAATGGTTGTGGTTGTGGTTGTTGAATGACAAATTGTGTGTAGGAAACAAAACAATTTCTTAAAGTGTTGCAATCTGTCTCACGATCTCTCTCAAAGGAGGCGCTCCTCAAGCATTTGAGCAATAAAATGGCAGAGTTATTGGGGAAGGAATATACGGAAGAGCAGATTTTCGAGAAACTCCAGCAAGATTATCTTAAAATTAAGGAGAAGAACCTCAAGAAAAAAGAGAAATACGGAAAATTTATCAAGCTGTCTCTAGCTTAGTTTCGTCAGATATGCTTAGAATTAGTTATACTCTCATTTCATATGATAGCTTCTTAATTATTAGCTTAGAACTTCTATTGAATTCTGTTAACAGATTGTGTATCGATCTATTATCAATTAGATGTGCCAATCCGAACTAAACGTTCTCTTTTCCTCTCTCTCTCATTATCCAGAGATCGAGTATGAGAAGAACTATCAATTCAATAGAAATATTATTCCGAAATCTCAATATTAAATGAGCGATTGTTAAATTGTTTCGTATTTTCATCATAGGCTTCATAAAACTTAGAGAGAGATATTAGCTATAATTCTTATCAAATTAACCGGACTGTTTCGAAGGTGTTTGTGTTTTTGATGTACGACTATTTCCTAAATTCGATCCGTAAATCAGAAAATTTCTTTCAAAATGTTTTGTTGGGTTGGATATCAAGAACCAATATAATATGAATATTCAAAACTCTATCTAATCCCACAAAAATTGCCATAATCGGGGTCGCTTGAATGACAATAATAATCTCGAGATCCACAAACACTGCAGAAATCATTTCCACACTCGCAATGAATATATTTGCAGTAATCTTCGGCCTCGATCCAAAGAAGGCACTTCAGGCATCTAATCAAACCTTTCTGCTTACAAAACTCTAAGAAAGCTAGCTCATCTGGATTAGAGGTTTTTTTTTCTTCGCACGTCATCAATCGATGAAATGGCTTTTTGCAGTTGAGACAACATTTCTCCTTGCATTTAGGGCATATGTTATCGGACTCGTAGCCATTTTGGGCTTGAAGCTTGCCTGAAATTGAAAAGACGTACTGACAATCAGGAGTCGGACACAAAACGAACTTGTCTGGGTTTGCCAACGCCTCCCGGAGTCTTCTTCGATAGATGGCAGTCTCCAGACCCTCCTTTTTGACATAAAACTGGGGAAGCTCTTTTTCTGAGAGCTCAGCATTGCATCCTTCGGCTGGGCATTTCTCTATGAAGTTTAATGACTTGGAACCTCCAACAAAGTAAGTCTGAACACATTTAAAATGAAAGTTCGTCTTGCAGCATGGCATGGTATAGGGTTTGCCAGTAAACAAGAGTTCATGACAGATCCCGCAATGCCTCTTCGATACTGAATGATGAGGAGCTTTTGAGTGCACTGTTGTTGTTTTGGATTCAGTTTTGTGAGCTTGTCGAGTGGCTTCCGATGATGTTGGCCTTTGAGTAGATACAGTTGATTTAGAAATCTGGGTGTGGGCATTTGCTGAAGTAGGTCTAGCTACTGGTATTTCAGGTAAAGTTAGCAGCTGCTTCTGCGGTGATTTTTGAATGGCTCCTGGTGAAGTGACCTTAAAGGAAAGCATTTGTGCTTTCGGCGACCCAGCATTTTTTGGATATACTAAATGAGTGCTTTTGGTGGGTGTAGTTGTCTGAGGCTTGGTTTTGGTTGGTAGTGGGTTCATGTCGGTAATCTCTTTAATAATTTGGATTTATTATAATTTTGCAATTCTTTCTGAATTTAAATATTGACCTCAATGGGCCTGTGCATTTTATAAAATTCTTATTGACCGCTAATTTCACAAAATAATAGCGCCAACTGATAAATTCTGGGAGAGTGCCCAGATTCTCAAAATGCAATTACGAGTTTTATGAAGCTCTTTCTGACCGCTTATGTAAAACTATCAGATTCTAATCATCTAGTCCAGTATCGATCAGAGCTACCTTCTCAGAGCAAGCAATAATAACGCCCACCTCCAAAACCAGCCCTCCTTATTCCTTGTTACTAGCTAAAATAAAGCGAATTTCATGAGTTAAAGGTTGCTAACCCAAGATGAAGAGCTACATTTCTTTTTTCTCATGCAATTTATACATAAAGCCGTTGTTCAGGATCAGCAAAACCTTTTGCAAATCCAGATTTATATTGTCCTGGAAATATTGTTTGCGGTGTCCCTTTAAAAAGATCAAACTGCGTTAGCTTTCAAATCTGAGCAACATCAACTATAAGCTATTACAACAAACGAATCTGCATCTGACTCTGTTTGAGAAGCATTGTTCAAAAAGAAACTATCCTCATTGATTTTAATGTGAAAGTTTCCAGTTGGTTGAGGGTATCGTTTATTTCTGGCAGAGTCCGGCAATCTACTTTGCTAGATCTACCGAAATATGCGTGATGATTAGCTTTTGAAAAAATGGAAATCACCAATCATAAATTCTGAAGTAACAAGAGTTTCAGGCCACTCGAACTCGCACTACTAAACAGAAAATTCCATAAATTCACCATTTTTCAGGTATTCTGAGGATCTAACAAAATAAAATTGCAGATGTGTTAGGTTAGTATATCCCGGAATCACATTAGAATCGAATGTTCGCAAAAAAGGAGAAAAATCGCAACCTATGTTGAAATACAACAAAGCCATTTCGCTTCTTCCTTCAGGAGCTGAGTCTCAAAATTTCGAGGAAAGCTAATTAGTTTGCTAAGTTGCGAAAAACCTATTTTCATTGTCAAATATCATATGTAAATTACGAGCTCAAACAAAAAATGCTCTTTCAACAATATCATGAACACCGAAAACAGCTCGTGTTGAGGCTTCCAACATCAAAGATCATTAACAGATCAATTCTAGATTATTTGTTTCTAGATACGCAGTTAGTAACATTGATTAGAATTCATATGGAACACATTTTTTCAGTTTGTATAAGTGAGTGAAATCTGTTCTCCAAAATAGATTGATTCGAAGAAATAAATTAACTTTCAAGAAATACATGCCATAAATGAACACCTCATCAGTGAATAAAAGTGACTACAAAACCCATGAATTGCTGGCAACTGATGAGAGCTCTTCATTTATGCAAATAATCGATTGTTTAGAAGAGCCATTCGATTTATTTGTTGTGTCTGTGTGTGAAAATTTCACAAGTTTATCATTAACGGAAGAGACTCGAACTTCTTCAAGTTTCTCAAGTTCTTCATCAAGCCGCCTTGAAGTTTTTAACATCGGTTTGGAACTCGAACTTGCAATCGGAATGCTAGACAGTAAACTTGCGCATGCCTAACAATGCCTTCATTCCTTCCGACTAGATGACTCAGAAAGTTCTGATGAAGATGTTATCCTGAAAAACAGCAATCTTGCTAAAGTACGAGAACCTATAAAAGCGATCTCTCCATTTAACTTTCGCACTCATCAATTTCTAGATCAATACACGTATGCAGCAAGAAAGCGACACGTATTCTCATCTTCAACAGATTGGTGAGAATGCTTGTAATTCCTAGCAATAATTTACCGTTTTTCCATTTTCTTCAGATCGAGATCGAAACACATATCATATCCCTGCTCCTCAAAACGACTCAAATTTGCACAATCAGGGCTTTATCCCAAATAATGAAAGTAATTACTCCAGTTCTTCAAGAATATAGCATATTTAGATGAAACAACAAATGAGGGAGTACCTAGTAGTAATGAGATAAAATTCAGAACTCTCACCATTGAATCAGTAAGTGCTAGAACAATGGAAAATATAATTGTTGTTTGTGATATAGCTTTCAGCTTCGAAAACAATAGGCAAGAGGTTTCCTGAGGGCAAAGCAAAAATAAATGAAGCAAAACTTATTCATATCCAGCAAAACGAAGACGATTTTGATTTAATATCCCATGCAAGCTCTCCTAATTTCATTCTAAACTTTCAGCAAGAGATTTCCAGTTGTATTGAATACAATCCAAATGAATTTATGGACTTCAATAAAGCATCTGGGGTTGGAATTCAGATTCACGCTGAAAATGCAGAATATATCGGTGAGTTTCTCGGAAACAAGTTCGAAGGGTACGGAAAAATTTCATATCGAGGAGGGTTCGTCTATCAAGGAGAATTTAGAGGAGGAGAGTTTGGGCCGTTCGGAAAATGTATCTATAGTGATGGGAGCTATTATATCGGAGAGTTTAAAGATGGTGTTCGATCTGGAAAAGGGATTCTTTATTGCAATGAATACAAAATTATTGGTCATTGGCGTGGAGATCGATTGGAAGGAGAAGCTGTAATCCAATTTAATAGGAGCAAAGGTATTGAGAAAGTGAAATTTGAAAGAGGTAAATGCACTCAAAAATTCTGAAAGATCAAAAAGTAATTCAAAGAAATTAATTCAAAGTTGCATACAATGATCAAGTTAGTATGACTAATTTTATTTCAATTGAATATATTGTTGTTAACATATGAGATATTGTTGCAATTCTGCATATACTTTGGCTTTGTACAGATTGTTCTATATTTTTATCGCATCCAATTGATTTCTCATCGAATAAGAGGATAGTTTACTAAAAATGTCGAGAGAGAAGCTTTATGCATTTATTGAACATATGATGGCTGTGAATTATTGCATCGAGATTTGTGAATTTGTAATCGTTTTATTGAAGATCAGAAAAGTATAACAAAAGATATTTTTTGTTCACATCCTCCAAGGATATCAAAATTTGGTTGGCAAAATGGAGAGGAGCTTAGAGAGTGAAAAATTTACTGTCATATTCGTAGGAGCTGGTCACGCGAACTGCATTGCTATGAAAGCGCTAAAGGCTAAATTGGAAAAAATCAAAAAAGATGTCCGAGTAATTGTGATCAGTGACATGAAGCACTCTTGGTACTCAGGCATGCTTCCTGTAAAGACTTTAATCAATGGATTTGTAGTCTGTTAACAAATATCATAATAATAGGGAGTGATTGCTGGCATATTCACACCAGATCAGTTGATTATTGATGCTGAGTTCCTTTCATATTGGTGCAAATTCGAGTTTATTGAGCAACGACTCAAGAGAATCATACCTCAAAACAACATGATAATCCTTGAAAATGGCATCGAGCTGTACTATAATATTTTAGCCATCAATATCGGTTCTGAAACTCTGCGCAGTTTTAAAATCTCCGAGAAAAATGCGAATGTAATCTATACGAGGCCAATCTCAAGTAAAATGATGCCAAAAAATCATCTGCTGAGAGTGTTACAACACATCAGAGTTATTGGAGCAGATTCAAAATATTGAAGCAAATTCAGAAAAGTTTCAAGCAATTAAACGTATTGCAATTATTGGGGTACAACTTTTCGGAATTGAGACAAAGGACATGATAATTTAATCATATCAAAGGGAGGTGCTGCCGCGGTAGAATTATCATTAGCCTTTCAAGAAAGATGGCAAGACAAACTTTCGCTGAAAGTATCAAATACACTACTCACCTAGAAGAAAATTTAAAATTTTTTTTGAATATTAGGTTGATTTGTTTCATTCAAAGGCGGCGTTATTGCCAAATACGCATAGAAGAGTACAGAATAAAATCGAGAACATCCTTGCTGAAAGAAGCGTGGATTTTCATCTAAATTCAAAGGTAACATTTGTGGTATTGCCCTCGTTCAATTCGAACATTTCAAGGTGACAGAAGTGACCGATAAACAAATTGTCATTGAGAATAACGGGCAGCAAACATCATATAATTTCGATCTAGTCATCATCGCAACAGGAGCTCAATCTCAAGGTATTTTGGCTTTCCAGTCTTAAATTCCTTATGATTATTCCTTTGCAGAATGTTTTTCGAGAATCTGGTCTACCTTGCGATAACCGAGGTTTCATGATCGTTGATGATTACCTACGGTGCGTGAAATATAAAAATATATTCGGAGCCGGAGATTGTATCGCGATGGAAAAATTTTTAGATTCAAAGTTCCCTCCGAAAGCCGGCGTCTTTGCTGTTAGAGAGGGGCCTTACCTGGCGCAGAATATATTATCCTTGATAGATTCTCAAACAAAACTAAAAGCTTACAAGCCTCAAACAAATTTCTTATCGATCTTGGTCACAAGCAGCAAGAAAGCCATAGCTATTAAATATGGATTTTATATCCATTCTGCTCTCATGATGAAGTTCAAGTATAAATTAGACACTGACTTTATGAAAAAATTTCAAAGGACTACCCTCGAAAAGGATGATTTGGAAATCGATATTCTGAGTCTGTACAACTTTTACTGTAGAAGTTAGTCCCTTTCATTTTGCATTATTTCCATTTATGTTCCTGAGAGTTTTATGCAGAGCTACTATTTTATTGATTTTCTTTTCAATAGTACAATCTAGAGGTGATTTGAAAAGTTTCACCGAAACGATTGTATTTTCCATTATGCTACTAAAACCAAAGGAAATATAAATTGAACTAAAAAAGTTTGTTTTCTTAATGCACTTATGACACCTAATTTTTAGATACGCGCAAACTGTCCTTACACACAAGTACAATGTGATGTACACTCATAAACAACCACCACTGCATTATGCAGTAAAACAATTTCTTCAGTAAATTTACTTTGCAAAATGAACATAAGTCTACATTTAACAACTATGGACATTTGTTTTCAGGTTTGACTTATTGTTAGAAGGATACTTTAGTCTTTGCTGAGTGGTTTTAGGGAAGGAAAATAAAAACCAAATGTGAAGTGGAACCATCAGCAAGATCATCAAGATGGTCAAAATCAGAATCTGAATTTTGATGAGGACCAGAATCTGAGTTTGCCTTGAGAAAAACTCTACGGCGGCAAAAAGGACATCGCCAAAATACTAATTGCTTGTTTGCTATGTCTCCAATGGTTTTTTGGGGAAAGAACTCTGATATTTTCTTCATATTGTCTGTGAGATCTGTGAGCTGCATTTGTTTGATTTTCAACTCTTCTGAAATTTTTGTAGAACACTCTTTGTGTATCCACTCTGTATGTTTCTCAGGACAGAGATCGCATTTTTCTGATTCTTTGACCTCAATTTTGCAAATTCCACATAAAACTGGCTCTTTTTCTGGAGTCTTCATGGATAATATGGACTTAGCTTTCAATTCTTCTTCTTTCGTCCAAAAATCTGGAGTATTTGATGAAATAGAGTCATTCTCATTGTTAATACGATCAGCGCTTAGCTTAACTTTTTTTTGCTTGGAAGGAGCGGTCAGCCTGCCTCCTTCATAATTCTCCTCTGATACATCTTTTTCCTCCTTTGGAGATTTCATAGATTTCTTCGTTTGTCTTTTCTGATAGATCTGCCTCATTTTTGTGAGCTTATGAATGCCTTTTTTTCCAGAAATATGTCCCTTGTTTGCTTGAAGAGTGGGCTGAGAGCTTTTAGTAGACGGACCCTTCAATTCCATGGTATTCAACCTCTTTTCCATTGATATACTGTGAGTTTTGTCTAGCTGGAGTTAAGCGTCGGATTTCTTTGAATGATTGAATTATTAATACAGGATATTGACAGAATATAATAGCATTCCTTATTCCAGCTGAATCTCTCTGCAGCTTGAAGTTTAATACGCTTTGAATTCGAACCAAGAAACACAAGGAGTACAAAGTTTTTCTATTATCAGATCATAAGACTGAGTGACTTCAACAAAACGATATCTCAATCAAAATTGCGTTGAGAAATGATTGAATTATATCATCGGCTTGATTCCAAAAACCCAAGAGATTAATGTAAATTGGGCGTACACTCTGGGAACCTAATTAGAAATCATGGGAAAAAATCAAGTTTACTACTCCCTATATTGTTTTGGGATTACTCTCCAAAGGTTGAGTGACTTTCTAGCTCTTATAAACAATCTAGATTAGTTTTAGAGCCGAGTAAATCGATTCCATCGTCAAATGCATGCGAATAAGAAACAACCAATACTCTTTGCTGACATATACCCTTTTTTGAATTGCCTTCAAAGCCTAATCACAAAGATACTTGGTATTTATATCATGAAGTCATAGGGTTTGGCTTGCCATCATTACAATTTTCACTTTAGATTCTTTTAGAATGGATGAAGAGACATAATCATTAATTAATATTCATGAGACAAATGGAAAAAGGAAACGAAAAGCTAATAGAAGTAATGGATATTGGTTGATATTACAGCCTGCAGAGGTTCAAATAGAAGAATACTCGTAAATTTCTCTTTCTATATCTCCAAATGTTTGTAGGAAAAATATTCTGACATCTTGTCAAATCATTCTACATTGTTCACAATGTTGAGCTTTTCAAACATTTAAACATTAGATAAATAACTTAAACATTTAGCACGTAAAAGACAAACCGAAAATAATATGAAAGTGATAAAGAAACTAACAAGTAAACAACTATGAATTCTCATCATAACACTCTATAGATTTTAAATACTCGCCTTTTTGGACAGTGCTTTCAGCGGCAGGGTTCTTGTATTTGGTAATCCAGCATTTGATTCACCCAAAGTTGTTTACATTCATCATGTATCAGACTTTCATCGGCATTATGATGGCCGTAAAAGGAGTACCCACATCGAAAGTTAAGAGCAGAACAAAATCAGTCATAGCGTTTTTAGTTGCTGGAGGAGTAATCTTTCCAAAAGATAGTCAATAATCATTTGATTTTGATATTAGCTATACCTCGCAATCGTGATCTACTGTTTGCATTTGAGACGCAAGCACATTAAACAGAAGACTTTAGAACGACTTGCTAAAGAAGAGCAAAAACGAATAAATATCCCAACCCATTCTCATAGTTCATTGGATAATATCGAACTCCATGATTTCAGTCAACGAGATAACCCCAATCCACTAATACAAACCCGATAGCGGGAACGGACTCTGCAACAAATTATCTGTCGGAGAATTTAAAAACCGAAAGCTGATATTCAGGTTTATGAATCTAATTGATTATTCGTCGCTTGTACCATATGATTTATGATACTGAGAGTTTGTTTACAATTGTTGATTTGAAACATGCAGAAAGCAAATTCTTTCATTCACGTAACATTCCGTGCTTTGCCGCAAAGTATCATAAAAATTCAACGTAATTATAGGGAAAAATCATGGCTCAAATCTCTGTGGAGACGGTAATGGGATAAACAAAGATATAATAAGTGATGCTGAACTAAGTAAGATAAGGAGTCGTAATTAGCGTCGCGCCATTTTTAGACTAAACTAATCAACTAACACTGCATGCAATACTTGGAGGTCTCGGATCAGTGTTTTTACAATTTCGCCTCCTTTTTCATGTTCAAAGCGAGATATGGCAGCTGTAACTCATTGAACTATCTTTATTCAACAAGAGTCTCTTTGGAAAATTCAATTTGCCTGTTTCTGTAATGTCAAAAATTCTTCGAATGATCGGATTTTCTAATAGATTGTTTTTAACTCTAAAGATTGATTGAATAAAAAAATTTCTATGTCATCTCAACCACACCATAAATTCAAAGACGTCGAGGAACCTGAAATTACAGACCAATCAACGCAGGAGGGACCTCAAATAACGGTTGGATCAAATTCTGAGTTGGATCATCAGCACCACAACCATCGACCTGAAATATATGAGTTTAATTACCCAAACGAACTCAATCGAGCTCCAACATCACTGCATCACCATCCAATGCCCACGTTAAACAGCTTTCCACAAGATTTCCTCTTTTCACAAGCAACAATCTCGCCGCCTCAGTTCCCTTCAGAATCCAATTCAAACCAGCCACCTTCCTTAGATAATCCAAATAGCGGACAACCTCACGAGCAATTAAATTCTGCAGTTGAAAGTGCTGAGGTCCCACAGCGTATTGTCTCACAATTTTTCGCTGATGATGAAGACAGCAGGAGAACCGAAATCGAACAAAGGATCAATCAAGAGTTTGCAGGTTATTATTTTCTGCTCTGTGTGATTTTGGTACTCCTTTTTCCTATTTAATTCTCACTTCAATCGACTAGACTTTCAATCTGTTGCGGTTTTTCACTCTGCTGAGAGCATGGCTGAATGGTCATAGAATAAGTCCTACTGATAAGAATGAAGAGCCGTTCTTGTATTCACTGGAAGTTTCCGCATTACTTTGGGTCGTTGAAGCGGCAATTGCGTTATGCGGGCTGAAACTGAAGAGTGTTATTTTAACGAATATATTCAGTTTAGCAATGCTTGCGCGAGTCACTGTCCAGCTCTGCGGAATACTGATAGTTCAAGATTTAGATGTGCTGACATTTTGTTTCCAATTATACTACTATTTCACCTCGAAGCAACTGGTAAATTATCTTAAAGGTAGATAAGTTACTTTGAATTAATGAGTAACTACCTTTATTGCCCTAGAGTTGAGAGCTATTAACGAAGAGCTTCCTCGATGAGTGAATTAAGAAATTCCTTGCACGATGACCTCACTTTTAGGATGTAAATTACTGAAATGCACGAAGACAAAATTTTTTCTAAATTTCCTAAATTTATCGCAGACAATCTCATTTATTATTATCCTTGCATGATAAATTAGATTCTAATTGAAATTGTATCTATTAACAGTAACGGAATAGTTTATACGTGCATCTGCATTAA
>ENA-UOUE01000729-UOUE01000729.1-compost-metagenome-genome-assembly--contig:-NODE-729-length-25178-cov-5.485080_pt1 | contig 25178 bp, 21 predicted proteins | sample MGYA00238146_ERZ747223 | MGnify/ENA primary metagenome ERZ747223 (study PRJEB28781, sample SAMN06268865) | compost metagenome | isolation source: single cell | place: USA: California, Emeryville, Joint...
CATTAATTATTGTTCAATAATTATTTCTTCTCAATTATTATTCGCTGATGAAACAAACTGAGTTTATCGCCTCTAAGAATAATGAATAAAACTCGGCTAGAGGAATTATGAGTGGTACCTGAGGGATCTTGATCACTTATGAATAGTTGTCTCAAAGAGCGGACATCTGTAACAACAACTTCTTCTGCTGCAGTCGCAAGCATCGTTCCACAGAGGCTCCAGCGAACGGACCTGATCGGATCTATTTTACCAAAAACTAAACCTGTTGTATACGAGAAACAGTCTTGATGCGGTCTCGGTATTTCTAGAGAAACTTTGTTCTCTCGTAAATCAAAAATTTGAAGGGTATGATCATCAGAGCACAGCGCCATCTGGTTCCCATCGTAGTGCCAATCCATCCATCTAATCGCTATAAAAAAACCACCAATTGCATCTTATAAATAATCAGAATCAAATACTTTTATGAGAAGTTTTGGAGAAATAAGGTTTTGTTACACTCTTCCTCTCAACATCAATTAAACAGAACTCGGAAGAATCATAACACATTGCGATGACTTGATGGAGAGGGTTCCATCTGCATTTATTCCTTGTCCTCCCTATCACAAAGCACATTAGTAACCTAATTTCCTGAGAACTCAATGTACATGCAGCTCCCTTTTTCCCTACGGAAAGATGAAAAAAATACTCTCCTGTATTCACATCAGATAGTACGATCGTTCCGTCCCAATCCAAGGTTGCGATCCGACTGCCATCAGGGTCAAAGTTCATCGAGCAAGCACCATCTCGAGTCAAGAGGTTAAATTATTCTGATAAAGTAATTACTTCTGTGCTGTTTGAACCACCGCACTTTTTTAAGGAGACGAAGGGACTCATAGTCAATTAAATGATAAGTGGTGTCTCCACGGCGTGAGAATAGAGCAATTCGATTGGTTCTGGAGTTCACAGCAATGTCCATTAAATCTAAGAGAAGAGGTTACTCATTGCTGGGAGCAGAATGCTACCTCCAGGAGCCTGACCGAATTTAAATACGCTTTTCATTCCTTTCGAGAAGTCAAAAATCTCGAAATCTGAGTAGTAGTAGCCGTCAATTGAGGCGATAAGGTTCGAGGTTCCTGGGAGCTGTTCAATTAGCGTGTAACCTTCATCTGGCAGATTTATAATGTTGTGAGAATAGTGATCAAAGATGAAAATTAAAGTTCACTTCCATTGGAGAGGTGTGGTCCATCGTGAGGTTGGGAGATGATATGTTTTAAGGAATCGTAGAGTGTAATCTTGCTCTCAATAGAGCACCAAGCAAGCCTGAACAAGTCTTTTTGACTTTCGATTTCCATTATGCTAGTTTGCTCGCAAAAAAGAGAAATTTAAACTATTTGGTACAGTAGTGATCGTTTAAAGAGAAATCTTTAATTCGAATAAAATTCGCGGAATGAGGTAAGTGACCAAATGATGAAATTATTTTATTGTTACCTTGATCCTCCTTCTCCTAAGATCTTCAAAATCTCTAGACCATTCCGTCAGTACAAAAGAGAATTTATCAAGAAATGTTTGTCATTGTGAATAAATTTGTAAAATGTTTTTGATATAATACGATTGTAACAAAAAAACACAACTTATCAGCAGAGGCAAAAAAATATAACAAATTGTTTAGCCAGATTATCAAACTAAGTCGTTTGAATTATTTGATATATAGTCTTTGTTAACCCTTTAAAATTATTGAAAGGTTTACTTAAAAGCTACCTTTTTGAAGGAGCTCGAAGATTTATTCCTGCTCATCCTCGTGGTTGAGCATTCGGTTCGCGCTGAGAGCGGACCACTTAGTTTGCGGTCTGTCTGAATAAGAATAGGAGGAACAACCGAGATCGTTTTAGTGTTATTCGGCTAATAAAAAGAGTCAGTTAGCCTCAAATAGCATCTCATCATTGATACCTTGCTTGAGATCGGACGAGAATTGCCGCCACTCTGCGTTTTAGCTGCTTTCACAGGAGATTGCACAGGCGAATGAACCGCTCGGATAGCAGTCTTTCGTTGAGTTGGACTCGTCTGACTGGTGAGCATTTCGTCTATCCTATTAGCCTAAGCGCGTGTCAAGCGTTTCTCAAACTGATATTCCCTACTTGAGTCATCAGAAATGTCCTTTCTTTTTTCAAGTTTTCGATGATTTTCTTTGATTCTTGGAGCTTTAATTCGAATTTTTCCATCTTTTCAATGATGCTCTCTGTTCTTTGCGTTAGTGAGGAGGCAGTCGAGGTGTTTAGATCTAGGCATAAGCTCAATTCGAAGTTAGCGCCAAAATAAATTACAATTGTTTGCTGTCAAGAGAGAGTGAGTGGATTCGTATAATTGCAATGATTTGTGAGGGTAGTGATGATGCGAGGATTGATTAAGAGAAAATCCAAGGGTTGATGAAGGAATCTCGAGGTGAGATTGGTAGGTCGTAGTGCTGTAATTGGATTCGATTGAAGCGTTATCGGGTTTGTTATTATTCCCAAGCTTAACCTGGATTTTCTGAGGCGTTTTAGAGAGTATAGGTGAGCTGGCCACTCGATTGTGATTGACCTTTGGTCGAGAGTTGCTGGATGGAGCATACATCTTGAATACACCTCACTTGTTCGCTTATTTTAAATTTTGATCGATTGTGTTTAATATCCTCCTATTCATGAGTTGTATGATAAATAATTAACTTATTCCTGATAAATGATTCTTTTTTCTGTATTTTTATTGAAGGAGGGATCCTGATTATTTAGGATAAATTCCCTGAGGATATTGGCTCCACTCACAAAAAGAAAGGATGAATTATCAAGAATTTGACCCATCCATATTAGGATAACATTAATTTCTGTTTCCATTGTTTCCATTATGGATATTAATATTGAGAACACATTTAGTTTTCAAAAAAGTCCAGGTATTAGAAAACCCCATCTCTTAACCACCATGATCAAGGACTATGTAGTCGAAGAGCGAAGATATTTATGATTCCGAAATATTAAATTAAACGGCGTCGGATGCTTCTCAACATCAAGACTATAACAACAGAGGACTTATCAGGTTTGATAAATGAGTCATTATTTTCGAGCGAGTTCTACCAAACTCATATCGTATTTTAGATGTGATGGTTTTCTCACTGGATTTTATTCGATGTTCTTAATTAACTTGAAAGATGCTGGGTGAAGGCATTCTTGAAAGCTGACAAAATAACATAAACGAGCTCTAATTACGATAGTAACATTAATATAATTTCACTCAATAAGCTCATTGCCAACTCAAGAAATGAAAAGTGACTCGCATGGGACCCAAATTTTAAACAATAGAATCTTTCAGGTTTATTGAGAATTCTCACTCAATAACGCTGGTTCTTGTTCTCCTTCAGTCATCTCTTTTTCCTTTTGACGTTCTCTCTCTGTTCTCTTGTAATCTGTTTTGTACCACCCAAGCACATATACCGTAACAGGTAACATACACAATGCCAAAAACAAAAAGCCTTTGGTTCCAATGACTAATAAGAGTTTAATATGCTCATGATGATGACAATTGTTATTTACAGCTCGAAACTGCCACCTGGATCAGGATAATCTGCAATATTTGCGCACCAACAAAAGCATTACCCACAGACACGCTTTCTGACAATGGGAAACTTGTCTCGATTAAAGATTCAATCGCAAACGGCGCGAACGCTATGTATCCCAAACCTGTTTTATATGGTTATACTTATTCCCATCCACCTCTTGATTTAATATACCTATCATCATATTCAAAAGCAGCAGCAGCCAAAATGGTATGCTCTGACCTACGACAGCGATTCCAATCTAATCCAGCATTAATTCGCTCCAAAATTAAAAATTTCTATCGTACCAATCCAATGAAGCTAATGCCAAACAAAACTCTCAAGACACCATCGTAATCGGTGGATTTCTTGATTTCAAGGTAAATTGTCCCGGCTAATGCTCCAACGATACCAGTGCAGAGTAATGCAACCCCAATGTATCCGAATTGGACCTAGTTATTTAATCATTTGAGAATTCCTGTAAGTTTGATGGAATTGTTACGTTGGAATAGTTGCTGGCAGAGTACACATACGAGGTTGTTGTTGAAATTGTATATGAGACTCCCAGTCCTTCATATCATTCAGTTTAGTGTCAAAATAGATCTACTTACCGAATCCAATGCAAATCGTATGAATAACATATTTGCGATCAGACAGTAAAAGACTCATGGTCTCCCACAGCGATTTGTTGTCAGTTTCCGTTTTCACAAGCTTTCCAAAAGTAATAAGTCATGATATTTTCTAAGTCTGGGTTACCGCTCCGACATTCGGCGGATTTTTTGGGTGGTTTCGGAGTGAAAGAGCAAGTATAATGGTAGGAACTGCCGTAATAATCATCTGCAAGAACCAGAGTTTAGGAAAACCGACCTTTCAACTCGAAATTAAGCACCAACTTACTGAGCAGTCTTACTTCGGCTATATAAGAATCCATATAATAGCAAGGAGTTATGATTCCGAATGCCCAGCCAATATAGTTTGCGTAGGTAGCAATCACAAGGGCCCAAAAACGCTCATGAGCTCCAAACCATCGTTCAGCAAGCACTTGTTAGAATAAGGATATTGAACGGAAACATTATTACCGGCCGGCGCTTGGAGCACAGAACATGAAGCAAACGCAGATAAGCATTGTCCTATCATTGCTATTGTGTAGTTGTTCCCAGCATACCATCTTAAAAACCCGCCGATGGTATTACATGAGGTTGCTATCATTAGACATGGTTTAAAGTAATCGCACAAGTAATTTGAAAACTAGGAGGGGTTTTGAATAAGAAATGGGATTCTGAGTTGAATATATACCAAAAAGCTGAAGAATATGTAGAAGTATGCGTAGACGTTCGCAAATTGAATAAATGCTTGGTCTCCGATAGCATAATATGATTCAGTCTCAGGGAGTATAAGCGTCACAGTTCCAGATGGCATGGCATTTGAAAAACTATATGTGGTTATTTGAAATAAGGCAAGGATAGTGGGCAATTGGGTACCTTAACAGGAAAAATCCTAGTAGAATGAACCATCTTCGTGTCTCGGGCTGAAGATCTAAGACTTTGTGGTCGAAATGCTAGTACATTTCATGGGAACTGAGAAAGAGTACCAGTTAAGCTCTTTGATTTCTCGCTCGGGTGTTTCTTGAGGTCGCTCATCTTTATTTATCTTGGATAATAGGATTTCACGCAGCTATGCTACTGGTAACGGCGTATGAAACGATTTAATCAAATCGTCGTTTAATAGCGCATTTCAACTGTGATTTTTCTCTGGATTGATGAGTCGGGACGAAATTAGAGAACAATCAAATAACAATTCCTTACGGATCTGAATTCTGCTGGAATCAAGCCAAGGGTGTTAAATGCTAAAAGAAACCATGTGTAACAAAAAATTATACTTAGAAAGCAGATCAAAACAATATTTCTGTGGATGAGAAACCTACTCATTCTCTTGGGTTAATATGAATACACCAGTATTGAATTGATATGCACTAGCAAATGAAAGAATGAATCGAGTGAGTTATCTTAGACAAGATAACGAAGTCGAATTATAAAAATGAATGAAAAGATTATTAACCTAAATAAAGAAAAGTATAAGGAACCATCTCATACAACTATACAACGAAAGGAACGAAAAGATAAAATGTATTACAAATAGGAGATGAGATTGAAAATAATATTTCCTCTATTGAGCTAAGTTGCTTTCATAATGAGCTCATTGCAATCTCAGATGGTAATAAACATTTATTATACTGAAGTTTTCTAACAAATTGATCAATTTATCTTTCCTTATTGACCATATTCATTTCATCTTTTAAATATTCGCACTATAAGTTGCGTAAGAAGTTATACCGCAAAAAATCCTGAGATAATTTTATTTATTTTTGAAGTAGAGAATATAATACAAACCTGGTTATTGAATCTTCATTTCTGAGTATTTGACTTGCCAATAGAGAGATAATGATTGGTAAAGCGACATACCAAAATATAAAGAATGGAGGACTTGAAAAAGAAGAAAATCAATTCAGCCAAGTAATCGAAGGTAAGTTCGCAACATATTGGCTAATAATGCTTTTAAATCTAGGTCTCGGCGAATCTATCGCATATTGCACAAATGGAACAAATGTCATCGATATATTTGCACTTGACAAAAATCAGCAATATCTTTCTTTTTCTGGGGCTAGACTCACACAAGATACAAGTAACTGATATTAGTCATGGCACGATCAGCTAATAATATCAAGTGAGCCAAACCTGGACTCACGTCAAGGAAATACCAAACACCCCATACCTCATTTCTCTGCATCATTTCAGTCAAGGAAGGGCAAATTTTGAATTTTTTGATACAACGGATAAAACAAGAGTGAAAAAAGTTTTTTCATTCGAAGAAGTCGTTGGATGTAATTCGTTTATTCATTGGCATGCTGCAGTTTTGAAAGAAGTCATAAAAATCTAATCAAACCTTTTTGTTCTTCTTATTCTATCGAAAATTAGTCAAATTATTTATTGCTTTCCTCACTTGCCATTGTTGAAACGCTTAGGTGTATCTGAAGGTGACTGCACTTATAATTCAAGGAGAAACCTCCTTGCTCTCCTCGCTGTTAAGGATAAAGCTGCTTATCATTTGTTCCATTTGGATTTCAGTTCTCCTTCTGTGATATCTTTGCTGCGAAAAGCAAAATGGCATCCTGAATGCAAGGGTAAAGAATTCCCTTAGTTAATGCACATTTCACTCCTAATGTGAATTAATGTGAAGCGCGAACGGAGAGTCTGGATATGAATCCCCAAGGAGGCCGAATGATGACAATTGGGTTGGATGGGATGCTCCATTTGTCTGAAATACAAACTAATTCTTGCCTCTGGAGTAAAAGCATGCCTTTAATCAAACGAAGAGGTCCTTTTGGTATCAAAGTCTTGTTTCCGAATCTATTTTGACGTTCATTCTTTCTAAAGATTATAATGCAAGGGTAAGGTGGAGCGGAGATGCTTCTGTCTTCGTGAAATATGACAAAGACCATTTGAACGTCTTCGATGTTGAAAAGCTTAACTTTCTTCTGCAAGAGCCTTTGCAAATCACTAATTCGCAACGTACTTACAAAGTTTAGTGCTGGTGATACTTATGAGTATTATAGCGCTTTATTGGATCGATGTGTGCCCAACGAACGAAAATCTGTTAGCGTTAGCTTGTGACGACAAAAGTATCAAATTTTTTGATAAAAGAGAGATGAAAATCATGCGATCCTTCACTGAATATTTGAACAACGGTAAAGCAGTTGGTCAAGTAAAAAATCACTAATATTTTTAGGACCAATGTTTTGCGTGCGTTGGGATCGAAAAGGGAATATGCTGGTAACAGCAGGAAAAGATGGGACCTCGAAAGTTGTCGATTTCGGTACTGGAGGGATATTCCATACAGCAGTTTCGAGCGACTTTAATAACCCTAGTGATGTTTCAAATTTTCTTATGGGCTAACACTATTTTAGTGCTATTTTCTGCTTGCTTCATCTAGGCATACCTTCCAAAGCAACAGCTATGAGCTCCCGAATACCGAGGGTTTCATATATTTCTCCGTTTTACTAAGTCTAATGAAAAAAGTTTAAACCATCGGATTAAACTCAAAAAATTTCTTGGTATGAATTAAAAACTCAATGCATTTTATATCATCATAAATGAAAAGACAGCACAATAGCAAGCACATTTCTCATTCCATATTATAACGCTTCTCTATGAGAGCCCATAATTGATTCTTCTTCTTCAGCCAGTTCCTCTTCTTTTTGGTGCTCTAACTTTGTTCGCTTAAAATCTGTTCTAAACCATCCTCCAAGAGCATATATAATCACTGGTACTGTACAGACCGTTAAAACCCAAAAACCTTGATATCCCACGCCTGACAAAATTCAATGAGTTCAAAAAGGAAGCTTTATTTTACTGCTCCAAAGTGTGAGCGTGTTTAGAATAATTGTGACAGGCTGCGCAAAGGCATAAGCATTCCCAACGGCTATACTTTCAGGCAAGGGGAAACTCGTCTCAATTAAAGATTCAACCGCAAAGGGTTGGAATCCGATGCATCCTAGACCTTTTGTTAATTTTTTTTCAAATAATAAGTACACTATAACAATTTCGATGAAGTACCTATAAGCATATTCAAGAGTATTACAAGCCAAAACGGAACTCCTTTTCCTGCTATTGCAGTTCCAGCCTAATTTTTCAATAAAAAACCAGTGATTCAGGGTGTTTTTACCAATCCGATGAAGCCAATCGTGAGCAAAACTCTCAAAACAGCATCATAATTTGTAGATTTCTTTAGTTGTAAATAAACTGCTCCAAAGAAAGCACCAACAATTCCCGTACATATGAATGTAGTGCCAATGTAACCTAATTGAGTCTGGAGAAATCAATGTGAGGTGAGTTTCTCTTTGCTGCTTTTACGAGGGTATAGTTCTCTGAAGCATATATGTAACTCGTGAGGGCTGACACAGTGTATGAAAGTCCCAAGGCTTCGTATATTATTATTCAGTTTCTTGAAAGAACTTTAGAAACTTACTGCATGCAATGCAAAGCATATTTAGAACGTATCTACGATTGGCCAACAAAGTGCTCATAGTTTCCCACAATGACTCTGCTTTGTGCTCCGTTTTTAGCAACTTTGCACCAAAAGATTATCGTTAGGCAGTTTCACATATTATGGTTACCGCTCCAATATTTGGAGGATGGTTTGGCTTGTTCCGAATTGAAAGTGCCATTACCACAGTGGGAACGGCTGTAATGATCATCTGATGGAAATGTATTTTATCAAATGCAGTCTAAATATCCATCGTTAATTTGAAAAACTTGCTGAGTGAGCTTTTGCCTCAATTGGATCTGCAGCCATATAATAAACAGGAGCAAGATATCCAAATGTCCAGCCCAAGAAACCTCCATATTGCGCGATCAGCAGCGCCCAGAAATGCTCATGCGCTCCGAACCATCGTTCAGCAATCACTGAAAGACTCGATAAGGTTGTCGAACATATCAATTCTTACCTGCCGGGACTTGCAGCGAAGAACATTGAGCAAACGCGACACAACACTGAGCAATCAAGGCTAATCCGTATCTGTTTCCTGCGTACCATTTTAAAAACCCACCAATTGTATTCACTGACGTTGCCAACATCAAACATGGCGCGAAATGGTCTGTTATGTAGCTTGAGAACTGAACAATTATGAAGATTCAATTGCGACTTTTGGAGTGTTACCACGTAGCTGAAAACCATCATGAAATATGCATAAATATTAGCAAATTGAATATATTCTCCATTTTCAATGTCATAATAGTCCTTCGTCTCATTAATGATAAGAGAATATGTCACACTTGGTGGAGCAACCGCAAAACTGGAGAGTGTTGTGCAATTATTATAACACCACTCTAGACTTTTTTACCTAAATAAGAAAAATCCCAGCAGAATCCACCATCTTCTCGGTTCTGGGTGAATATCAGCGACTTGAAATTCAATATAAGACTCTTGAATTGTCAGTTATTAAGATTACGGGTGATGTGACTCCTTTGGGTCTGACTGCCTTGACTTTGGGATCGATCCCTCATGCTGTTTTATTCGATATGAAATTAAAATCTGGAGAAACGAATAACGCTAGTACGTTTTTGAAAATCTCAGATTTTTTTTGGATTGCTCTGAGTAGGTGAAATAGAAAGATAGTTGAAATTCATGTTATCTATGGACTCCACACTAGCCTAGGCTCCTTTCATTTCAATTCTAATCACTGAACAATTGAAAATCGATATAATTCAATACTACGTTAACTTGGTGCTTTCTCATATTGCTGTTCGGGAAAGTTGGAAGGAGTATTGAGCGAAATTATTCGGGAGCTATCAGATTTTCATCCTAAAAAGACTTGAGTTTTACTGTCTTTGTCTTGATAGAAATAACCTCAAAGCATCGTTAAGTGGTTGTAATGAATTTTTGGCTCAAATTCGAATGTATCTCTTGCATACTAATTGCATTCAGGTATATTGATGTGTTAAAAAGAAGCTAGACTGAACAGAGAGGCTTTGAATCGAGTAACACTGAAATCGGATATAAGCATGAAATGTCCGAATTCTGAAGAAACATATTAAAACTCAATAATCGCATTTGGAGAGAGTGAATATAGCTGTCAGGGGAGTTTCACATCAATATTTTGCCATTTACTTGAGGTTGATCTTGCAATTTGAAAAAGTTTTTCATTTTTCTTTTGAAACTAGCCGCATGAGAATCATCCACCTTCGATTTGAAGTTGAATTCTATCTCTCAAAAACTTTCAGGCTGATTCTTGGAGTGTCTAAAGATGATAATTTTCCATTAGAAGAGAAAAAAGCTTCTCAATTGCACAGAAATCTTAAAACCAGCAAAAAATCCCCCTGACAAGTCTTTATATTATTTTCAATGTCTTAATGATCACGATCTATGTCTCCATCATACCAAAAATTCAATTGAGATTGGAGTTAGAATCTTTTGCTTCCAAATCATCTCTTTGAGTTCTTCTAAAGCCTCAAATAGAGGTTTCCTCTGTATTTTTATTCGGAATATAATTTTTGAGTCGGTGTTAATTAGGATTGAAATGATTATTCAGCGGGTGAATGCTAACTTTTAATTTTGATTAATCAACGCAGAATTTTTACGGTTCGCTAAATATCAGTACTGCTGGCCAGTATTAGAGCAGCCAAATAGAAACACAATAACTCAATTGAAATTCTCTGAGAAAAACTCAAGTATCTGCTCATCAATAGAGGTGAAAAACGACCTACGTTGTCGAGCCTCTCGATAAATTGTAAATTTTGGAGCAACGGTCTAACTGCCTTTTTAGACTATTTTATTTAATTTATCTAAGTTGGTGATTTAAATTAGAATGCAAAAGAAGATGAGAAAGTTGGGAGCTTTGTATCTCATTGGGATATTCCTCGCTGTTTGCAACAGTAACATACGATACAAATTGATTTATTAACTTACACATTAGGTCAACAATACATTTATGACCTCGGGGGTCAAACAATAGCATCGTTTGGAGGATGGAGTAATCCTTGTACTTCCTTTTGTAACGGGGAGCAGCTTCTTGGTGGATATGGGTGTTTCGCTGTGGGCTCATGGACTCAAAAAACGTACACTATCGCGGCAGCTCATCATTCTGTTAGTGTCCAATGGGCTGCTTATTTCCTCGATTCTTGGGACGGAGAAAGCTATCAGCTGTATGTAGATGGGATTATTCGAATATCCCAACCCTTTTCAGGTGGTGCGACAGCTATGTCCTCCTGCGGTGTTGGCTGGAACGATGGAATTTTGGTTCTAACAGTAGGACCGTTTGACCATACGTCATCAAGCATTACTCTGATTTTCTACACGACGCTTGACGAGGGCTGGGATAATGAATCATGGGGCTTAAAGAACATAGTTATTACGGTTTGGCCTTGTGATGCAGCGTGTGTGACTTGCTCAGGAGGAGGGAGCAACCAATGTACTTCGTGTAACACTGGAAATTTTCTGCATCCGAATACTGTAGGCCAATGCCTTGACACTTGTCCTGCTGGATTCTGGGAAGATTCGTCGACAAATAAATGCATTCCTTGTTACAATAGTGGAGCTGGTCCTTATTACTCTTGCGTAACTTGCTCAGGAGGAGGGAACAACAATAATTGCAACTCTTGTGGTGCTGGACGATTCCTTCATCCGAATACTGGAGGCCAATGCCTTGACACTTGTCCTGATGGCTTCTGGGGAGATTCGTCGACAAATAAATGCATGCCTTGTTACAATAGTGGAGTTGGTCCTTCCTACTCTTGTTTTACCTGTTCAGGAGGAGGGAGCAGCCAATGTACTTCATGTAATGCAGGAAAACTTCTACATCCAAATTTTGGAGGCCAATGTCTTGACACTTGCCCTGATGGCTTCTGGGGAGATTCTTTCGAGAAAAAGTGCATGCCTTGTTATAGTAGTGGAGTTGGTCCTTACTATTTTTGTGCGACTTGCTCAGCAAGTGGAGACAACAATTGCAATTTATGCCATTCAGGATACTACTTGCATCCAAATACTGGAGGCCATTGCCTTGATACTTGCCCTGCTGGCTTCTGGGAAGATAGTTCGACTAACAAATGTATGCCATGCCACATTAGTGGCGTTGGGCCTTACTACTCTTGTGCTACTTGCTCAGCGAGTGGAGACAACAATTGCAAATCTTGTGATGCTGGACGATTCCTTCATCCGAATACTGGAGGTCAATGCCTTGGTACCTGCCCTGATAGCTTCTGGGGAGATTCGGCCACGAATAAATGCATGCCTTGTTACAATAATGGAGTTGGCCCTTCCTACACTTGTGCTACCTGCTCAGGAGGAGGGAGCAACCAATGTACTTCATGTAATGCAGGAAAATTTTTACATCCGAATACTGGAGGCCAATGCCTTATTATTTGTCCTAATGGCTTCTGGGGAGATGGTTCGACTAACAAGTGTATGCCTTGCCACATTAGTGGTGTTGGTCCTTACTACTCTTGTGTTACCTGCTCAGCAGGAGGGAACAATGATTGTAATTCATGTCCTGCTGGAAGCTTTCTTCATCCGAATACTGGAGGTCAATGCCTCAACCCATGCCCTGATGGCTATTGGGGCGACTCAACTGTAAATCAATGCATGCCTTGCTATAGTAGTGGATCGAGTCCATTTACTTGCAAAACATGTACAGCAGGAACAAGTAGTTCATGTAGCAGCTGCTATACATCCACTTATCTTCATAATGGAGAATGCTTAGATACTTGTCCGACGGGATTTTGGGAAGACACCTCAACCAATACATGCCAACCGTGCTACTACAGCAGCAGTGGATCAAGCCCATTTACTTGTCACACATGTAGCGGACCAGCAGACAATGAATGCGATTCTTGCTTTTCTGGAACATTTCTTTATTCTGGTCAGTGCCTCGACTCTTGTCCCGACGGTTACTGGGGAGACACTTCGACGCATACCTGCCAATCTTGCTTCAGCAGCGGAATAGGCCCTTCTTATACGTGCACCACATGCTCAGCAGGAACAGATAGTGACTGCAACTCCTGTGACACAGGATTTTTCTTACATCCGAATTCAGGAGGCAAGTGTTTAGACTCCTGTCCCCCGGGATATTGGGATGATACTTCTACAAATACATGTGAGAGTTGTTATACCAACATAACAGGTCCTTATTACACTTGCGCCACCTGTTCAGGTGGGGGAGCAAACGATAACTGCGATTCTTGTCATTCAGGAACATTTCTTCATGCTTCCCAATGCATAAGTTCCTGCCCTGATGGCTTTTGGGAAGATATTTCCACAAATAAATGCCAATTCTGCTTCAACAGCACAGCGGGTCCTGCTTTTAGTTGCGCGACATGTATCTCAGGAGAGAGTAAAGGCTGTACTAGCTGCCCTTCCGGCACCTTTCTCTATCCAAACACAAGTGGCCAATGCCTCTCCCAATGTCCAGAGGACTACTGGGGAGATACCTCAACAAACACATGCCAGGTATGCTCTAGTTCCACAGCTAACATGTCGGGTTGTGCTGGCACGGCTGAGTATAAGGTAGCTTCATTTCTTCAGGCCTCAGCGACTAGTTTTTCAGCAGCGTCAGTTGGAATGTCGGCAGCTCTTCAAGGTTCAAACACTGCATCGGGAATGTTCGTGGTAAACCTGGTCCTTTGTCTGTCTGCGATTGAATCAATCTCAAACATGAGATATCTGAATATTAATCACTCCAGCTTCGCCCTGGGTGCGTACTCAGGACTTTCAAGCGCGCTCATTCCGAATTGGATTGCGACATTCAATAAATTAGATAATGACCAATTAGTATTTCATTATGGCGCTTTTGAGAAAGAGGGCATGAGTGCACTATACCTCGATAACTATGGAGATTCTCTCACTGAGAAAATGGTGTACTGCGCTCTTTTTCTAATTATGCTTGCTGCTTCTACAGTGAAAAAAATTAACCCGACATTAAATTCGCGAATTGGTAGGTACCATGCCATAGCTTTTGGACTTTTCCTCTCGAGCGTATTCGGACAAATTCAAAGTCAATTACTTTTCGCGGTTCTGCAACTGCTGAGGACAGATCTGCTAATAAGCAAATATTCTCAGTTCAGCTATTTCATGGCGTATTTTACAACATTCGCAGTGATTGGACTCCAAATTCTCTGCTTTTTTAAGCTGAAAAGTATTTTTACTTTCAAGAGGAGACAAATAAGACTGCGCCGCGTAAATTTTGGCCGATCCGCTCAGACCAACTTAACACCTAGTCATGAGGCTCAAAGGAATGAACAAAAATTTAAAATGATCTTTGACAGCTTCAAGGAAGATAGTAAAAACAGGTTTTTCTTCTCTTTCTGGATGACGGCTTTTAACACGGTATATATTCTCCTCATTATCCTCTTGCAAAACGTGCCAGTGATTCAGTGCCTATCAATCGTCGTTTTAACTTTAGCATTTACGATGTTTTCCGCAATACTACAACCCATGAAAACAAAATCCACGGCATTCTTATACTTCTTCAACTTTGGATGTATACTCTTTATTGCCATACTCAATCTAGCGCTTGCGATTAGAGACGTGTTGAACTCATATACTTCGGATAATGATGATTTCGGAAAGGCGATATATTATTCGATAATGGTGAATACAGGTGTGAATCTTATTTTCGGATTGGGTGGAACAGTGCTTCAGATTTACTCATTTCTAATGAGGTGGAGGCATCGATGTAAAACTTCGAAAAGAAAATCTAATGCTACAAGAAGAAAGAGAGTGCAGAGCCCAATAGTGGAATTAAAAGAAAAAACCATGCTAACTAAACAAAAGAACTCGAAGGTGACCATATCAAGCATTTTTCCATCTCAAAAGAAAGTAAAAGTGGTAAAAAAGAAGATAGCGAGGAAAGATGATCTGTTAACTAGAAGGATTAACAAATTCATGCTTCAAACACGAGAAGCAAAATACATTCAGTCCCCACAGATCAAGGTTAGCGATAGGTACAACAGAAATAGTCAAACACCTGCTAAAGTCACTCAACGAACCAATTTTAACTTCATTCAAGAATGTTAAACAGAACTCAAAAAAATGAATCACCGACTCGAAAGATTTGTCATTAAAATCAATTTAGATAAGTCCAATGGTTTTTGTAACAATGAATTTTTGAGTTTCAGGTAATACAATATCGGTAGAATTAAATGTGAGTCTGAGTTTTTAATAGTGATTGCTTAAATAAGCATGCAAGCACGGGGATTGCCAGAGAGTTTCCAAATTTCATAAAATTGATCATTTACTTGCAAATAATTTGTAATAGAACCGCGAATTCATGAGAGAATAGCTAAACTATGAGTCTCGAAAACATCAACAGTGAGAAAAATGACCAAGTTTGGATCCAAAATCCTTGATTTCTCTTGGATTTGATAAGAAATAACTCCCGAAATATTCAACAGGATATTATTCTGTCTTACACAATCCTTCACTTGGAGAATATCCTCACTAGATTGGTTTTTTTATGCGACAATTCATACATGTAACGCATTATATAAATTCTTCATCCTCGACGTCTATAATCCGGCACAATTAAAGTACTTGAGGGGAAGTCTGAGTATTCAGACTCAAGAATGGTCGGGATTCTTCTGCCATTGCCTCTTCTTTCTCATGCTCTTCTTTTGTCCTCTCGAAATCTGTTTTATACCATCCCACAATATATATCATGAGAGGAACTGCAATCGCAGACAAAAGCCAAAATCCTTGATTTCCGACAACTATTAAGAAATGTAAATCTTAAGAATAATCGTATTTGATATACAGCTCGAGATCGTGAATTCAGACATCACAAAAGCAAAAAACTGAGCCAAGATAAAGGCATTGGTAACTGCGGTACTTTCAGGAAGCGGGAAGCTCGTTTCGATTAAAGAAGCTATTCCAAACGGTGTAAATCCGAAGTATCCCATACCTTTTTCAAACAGAATTAGGCACTCAAAAATATTGTTAGATAAAACGTACCGATGAACAAGCACAAGATTATCACCATCCAATAGGTTGCTTCTGCCCTTGCTATCGCTGATCCAACCTATCAAAATATCGCTGTGAGCACCAAAGGCTGTTTGTACCAATCCAATCAACCCAATCGTGAGTAGGACTCTCAAAACAATATCATAATTCGCGGATTTCTTTCCTTCGAGATATATTGTTCCGATGAATGATCCAACGACTCCAGTGCACATGTATGCCATACCAATATAAGCAAATTCAATCTGTTTGAAATCAAATAACTCATTAGAGAAGTCAAAAGCAAATAATTACGTTGGAGAAGCCTCGCGAAGAGTAGAGATAAGATGTAACAACAGTGAGTGTAAACTGCAGCCCAATCGCTTTGTGTTTAATTCAGTGAGAAGATTGTAATTCAGAACTTTTACCAAATCCAATAGAAAGCATATTAATCACATATTTGCGATTGGAGAACAAACGCGTCATGGTCTCTACAAGTGATGCTGTTTTTACCTCCGTTTTTATCAGCTATATCCGTAAAAGAATAATAAATTCCCAGAGTTAGAAGTGATGATGATTACAGCTCCAACGTTCGGTGGATTTTTTGGCTTATTCCGAATAGAGAGGACAATTACTGCTGTCGCAATTGCCATAATGATCATATGAGAGAGATACATTGTGGGAAACGCGACCTATTGATAAATAAGCAGTTAATTGGCAAGTTTCTGAGATATTCTTTACTTCAATTGAATAAGAAGCCATAAATAAGCATGGTGTGATGTATCCAACTATCCAGCCAAACTGAATTCCATAATAACCGATTAAGAGTGCCCAAAAACGTTCATGAGGTGGAAACCATCTCTCAGCAATGACTGAACACGATTAAATAAATAATATACTGAGCTTCACTTGCTGAAAATCTGTTACCTGCGGGTGATTGTTTCATACAAGCGTAGGAAAACCCGACGCAACACTGTCCAATCAACGCAATTGTGTAGTCGTTCCCAGCATACCATTTTAAAAAACCGCCAAGTGTATTCATCGAAGTTGCAATAATTATACAATGAGCAAAATAGTCTGGTAAGAAACTTGAAAACTAGGATTAATATCTTTTAGAGACGCAATGCATAGGTTATGGTATACCACATAGCAAAATGCAATGAAAAAGTAAGCGATGACATTGCTGAATTGGAGATAAGCTTCGTTTCCAATGTTATAATATGTTTCTGCCTCCGTAATGATAAGTGAGACAGCCGAGTTGGCCAAGGCATTTGAGAAACTGTATATATATTTGAAAAATTAACCAGCGGAATCAAAGAAATTCTGTACGCAAAGAGTAAAAAGCCCAACAGAATGAACCATCTTCTTTTTTCTGGCTTGATATCCACTACTTTGATAATTAAAGTCAATTTCGATTCACTTTTTCAAGATTACTGTTCACGTGGCTTCTTGGTGTAGGACTGAGCTTTTCAGGAGCGGCCATCGTGGTTTTTTGTTTTGTTGGTATTTATTTAGCAAAATCTTTTACTTGAGCATACGAATAACGAGTTTATTAACGCATTTTAACACTAAGTTGCTTTGTTGCGTTATGAGGAAATTTGAGTCGTTAATGATTAAGTCATAGTATCTCAGCCACACAAAACAGCTATTCATACTCCAAATCTCACTTCGAACCTTTTCGATTTATATAGTAAAAACAAGGCTATTAATGAGAGAGGAGCGTCACAATGATTTCAAACGAATTTTGATTGAAGAAATGGATCAGTTTCATTATCAAGAACCTGGTAATTGTAAACTGTCTATGAAATATGTAACGATATCAGAGATTTTATAAAGCTTGTCATTAAACAAATGACTAAGTCAAGAAAGGATAGAGAATAAAACATCTTAAAGGGAGTGCTTTGTTAAAGCACTTGTTGAGGTGTCTGAGGGTTTGGGTTCATGAGTAATTGTTCTTCCTCTACCATTTCCTCTACTTTGGCATGTTCTTCCTTCGTCCTCTCATAATCTGTCTTGTACCATCCAAGCACATATATCGTGGCAGGCAATGAACACAGTGTTAAAAACCAAAAACTCCCCTTTCCAATAACTAGTTATCAAATTCAGAGTAAGTACACGATGTTGATGATTGCTCTTAATTACAGTCCGCTATCGCCAAGTCATTCATTATAATTGAAAAGACTTGAGCTGTGAAAAAAGCATTACCAACTGAGACGCTCTCAGGCAATGGGAAGGTTGCTTCAATCAAGGATTCAAACGCAAATGGCAAGATTGCTATGAATCCCAAGCCTTGTTGTTAAAGTATGAATTAAAGAAGGAAATTGCCGGCAAGTTACCTAGACATATATTCAAGAGGATCACAAGCCAGAATGGGAGGAGTGTCGACCCTGATCCTATTGCTGATCCCAACTAATTTATTTTAGTTTCAAAAAGATAAGGATAAACTCTTTTACAAATCCAATAATGCCGATGGTGATGTAAACTTTCAAAACGGCATCATAATTTGCAGACTTCCTTGCTTCAAGGTAGGCTGTTCCAATAAATGCTCCAACAATTCCAGTCCCAAGGAACGCGAGCCCGAGGTATTCAAATTGCAGCTGTTTGAAAATTTTAGTCTAGGTTAGGTATCTTGTTGTGAAATTTACTTTCGAGTATTTGTAGTCATCGTAGACATAAGAGGTAACTGCAGTAATCGTAAAGGACGCTCCAATGGCTTTACACTTATTTAAGCAAGTGACGAAGATTCAGAGGGTTACCAAATCCAATGCAAAGCATGTTAAGCATATATCTGCGATTAGGTAGCAACTTTTGCATGGTTTCCAGTAGTGACGCTGTTTTATGGTCCGTTTTTAAGAGCTATTCATGCAAAAGAACCGTGATTCCTTAGAGTTTAAATGCGAGAATTATCTTACCGCTCCGACGTTCGGAGGGTTAACAGGTTTGCTTCTCACTGAGAATGCAAGCACTACTGTCGGAATTGCCAGTATGATCATTTGATGTAAATACATTTTCGAAAATGCAGTCTGGTTGTATTGAGTTAGTTGATGAGTTGATCAAGTGCTGTTACGTCAAGAGAATAGGTAGCCATATAATAAGCAGGCGAGATGTATCCAAAGAGCCATCCAGCGTAAGCTGCGTATGTACCGACTACGAGTGCCCAAAAGCGTTCATGGGCTCCGAACCACCGTTCAGCGATCACTGTAGCAGCAGGCTCAATAAAAAAACCCAAACAATGTAAATTTATTACCTGGAGGGACTTGCAGCTGACCAGCGAGAGCAAATCCACAGCAGCATTGTCCAATTATCGCCAGTGTGTAGTTGCTTCCAGCATACCACTTTAAAAATCCGCCAAGTGTATTCATCGATGTTGCGATCATCAAACATGGGGCCAAATGATCGGACATGTAATTTGAAAACTAACAATTGAAAGTGAGAAAAACATCGTGTAGTTAAAAACCTTACGAAATAACTGAAAGCAATATAGAAATACGCATAAACATTGGTAAATTCGATATAAGCTTGATTTCCAATGTCATAATACTGTTTTGTTTCATTGATAATCAGCGACACAGTGACACATGGCATAAGGTTTGCAAAGCTGCAAATTATTGCACAATTAATCCAATTTCTCGAAATTCCTTTACGCAAAGAGGGAAAATCCTATGAGTATGAACCATCTTCTTGGTTCTGGTTGGATATTTGAAACTATGATATGTTTAATGAGGCTCCGTTCAGCAAGAAGTAATCAAAATTACGAGAGACATGATTCTTCCTTGAGCTGGAAGGTTTGTTTTGTTCATCAACCTGCCCTTCAGTCATGTTTAGTTGGAATATCTCAAACGATAACAAATTATAGTTCTTAGAAACGATTAGCCCGAAAACGATTTAATTGGGTGGAGTGCTATAAAAATTAATTTGAATTTCTTGCAGACAGAAGTATTGGCATCATGATACTTTGAATTCAAAGAAGAAATTGATATAGGGAGGTCATTTATCCTAGTCTCTCTCATTTATCAACGAAGCTGACTGACTTCTCTTTGGTAAGGACAGAAATCATATCAATTACGTGAATTATTGAAAACTTTTATGTTATAACACTCACTCGAACCTCGGTTTGGATAAATACTAATCACTATTCTAACTATATTACTTTGAAATTGAATGAGATTTCTCTGTTGAGAGTTATTGATTTTATCGGAAAGAAATCGACATTTGTTCTAAGATCTCATAAGTGATGGTTAGCTAATGTAAAAATATTGAAATACCCACTGACCAGAAGACAATTCTAATAAGACACGAAGCAAATTGATGAAACATTGCCTAGGAAGTTTTATTGAGGGCATTAAAATTTTCATAGATACCGCAATCTCTCCTTTCAAATAACGTTTTTCCTGAACCAAAATCAAAGACTTTCACAGTGCTACTGGAAGCAGTCGCTAGTAATTTTCCATCGTGGCTCCAATTGACATGAAAAGTGTGAACTATCAATTCAAAGCTTCATCACCGGTGCTCAAAAACAAATTACGTTTTTCGTTGCCTGTAAATGAGCGAGCGACTTTCTTGGTTCTTATGTCATAAAGCTTGACGTATCTCTGATTTGTTACTGCCAGCAAATTTCCTTCGATATGCCAATCAAACGCCTCAACATCTATGTGAAAATGAGAATTGCTTACTCAAGGAGTTACCTGAGTCTTTAGAGTCTACTGGTATTGATTCTTGAGATAAAAATTTCCGGGTTTCGCAATCAAAGAAATTGAAATTCATGGCTTTACAATGCATTGCAACGACTCCACTTCCGGGCTGAGGGTTCCATTCACATTTTGAAATCGAGCTTTCTGATATTAAAGACCTTATTTAAGCCTGTCGCATTCAAAATTGATTTTTTACCCAATCTTTTTAGCGCCCAGGAAAGCACGAATTCATCTTGACAAAAATCAATGAGATGGAAAACTCCCACGCTATCAAACGCAGCTAGAAATGTCCCTTCAGCATTCATGCTGATATCCTTTAAGCAAACTTATTTTTCATAAGATATCATATTCTTTCTGCAGGTAATAAGGGGCATACTCTCATCATCTGCTCTCCATTTCGACTTTGATTTCTTTATAATTTCAAGACGAGAATAATCCAGCACGTTGTATGCATACCTTCCACAATTCTCTGTCGGAATCACAGCGCATTGCAGATTTTCATTGAAGATGACTTTTTTAAATCCGTGGTCTTTTGATGAAATTGAAGGTAATTAATGCAGCAAAGAGAAAAAGTATACTCTTCTCTCTACTTCCAGACGAATAGACTTGGCGGAAAGTTTTTGTATGTTCATAGACATTAATCCATGTATCAAAGGAAGAATAGAGTAGCACGAACGTGTAATCAGAACCAGGAGCCTGAGCGACAACTTTCGGAGTTGGTCCTTGCTCTATGGCATCAAAATGTATCATGAATGTGCTGTCTTGATTGATAATTTACGCTGTAAATTGTCTCGCAGGTCTTGTCCGAGTGGATAATAGAGCTTGTCGTTGTCAAAGTCGTAGAGCATAAGAGAGTCGAAATATGAGCACCATGCAAAACTGCGTCCGCTTAAATCCGGACTAGAGTTAGAAAAGATTCCTCCCATTAATTATTCGTATTGTAAATTTATTTCATGCAAAATTTCGAACTTTCGATGTTGTTTATAAACACAAAAAAAGGCGATCAAAATGAAATCATCAAGAATCAGGTGCTACCTTTCGAAAACTATTGGTGGTGTTAACCCAATATTTTGTTGTTTTGAAAGCCTTAATTAATGGGATCAATGCTACAGGATACCTTTTTCTCTGCTTAGCCATGACGATCATTACTATGGATGAATATCAATAATTTATTATGAGTGCCATGTATAGAGATAACCCATTTTAACATTAAAAGCATCTTAGCGGCGTTTTACATCAATACGAATCGGTTCTTTGGGCTCATACACAAATCCGAACTTGAACTTCAGCACGTAGTCATCAGGAATGCTAAAATCATAGTTAGTTAGGAACGTGCTCAGAACTATTTTCGTCTCAATCAGACTTAGATGCTGCCCGATGCAGTTCCTTGGTCCTGCTGAAAATGGCGTAAATATGAATGGGTTCTTAGTCACGTTAACCTCATAATCTTGATGTCCTTCTACCCATCGATATAGATTGAATGTCTGAGGATCCTTGTAATATTTATCATTTAAATTATTCGGCATGAATATGCAATTGATCTCCCCGCCTTTTCGAATATGCAAGTCTTTCAGATAATGCTCTTCTAGTGCTTCTCTGGGGAATACACCGGTCGCAGGCGTCGCCATTCTCAGTGTTTCTTTTAGTAAAGCATGCAGGATCGTCGACTTGTGCAGCATATCCCCAGAAACGTTCTCACCAGCATCAGCGATCAACTTTGCTTCCTGAAGGATCCGGTCCTGAGTTTGAGAATCTTGCTGCTTGAAATAATAGGTTGCCATCAGAAGCAAATGTCCTGTTGTGTCCATTCCTGCGAGGTAAAACGTGGAAAATTCATGCACAATTTCCTCATCAGTCAACTCAGCTTCAGTTCCTTTTGATTGCCTTTGGTACTCGAAGAGAGCATTAAGTAAATTCTTTGGCAAAGACGATTGGGTCTGCTGGTCAAAGGCTTCTTCGTAGCGCTTTCTGCAATCTTGAACTACCTTTAAGCAGAATTTCTCGAAATTCGAAGAGTATTTGAAAAGATCTCGATTCCGCTTGAAAAGTCTAAGCCTAATCGCATTCATTCCGAATAGCGTGTTCTCTATAGAGCGAGCGTTCGCTGTCAGCAAATCTCCAAGCTTGGCTAGGTAATCCGAGGGGTTCTGGCCTTCTATATTGAGGGTATCCAAGTTCGCGTCGAAAAAAATCCGAAACACTAATTCGCCTGTGATTCGCTGGTAGAGGGTCAACATGTCAACTTTTTCGTTTATAGGAGCTTTGAGTTCACGCTGGAAGATTTTGAGACTCGTTTGGTAAATTGCTGGCATCTGTGCTTCAAGGAAATCATAGCGGAGAACATCTGAGATGATTTTCCGATGTCTTTTCCAGACGTCATGGTGGCTGAGAAGTAGGCCTTTTCCTAGGACTGCTGAGAATGGACCGAAGAGTTTCTCAGCTTTGACGTATCGGTGTTGGTTAGTTAAAAACTCTTTTATTAAGTCTGGATCGATGAGCATAATCCGTGCGGAAGTGCCGAAGTGTGAAGCTACATAGCGTAGATTTGGATTCTTTTTGATTTGTTCTTTCATCCAGGCTTGTGGGTCCCCTTTACGAGAATTTTCAATGAATTGTTTCAGGATACCCAGAGGAAAGCTGAAGTAGATGACTGAATCAGGGCTTTTGAGAGAATTAAGATAGAGACGAAGCCGGATATATTTCTGTATGAGATGTATGAAGAGCAAAAGGGTAAACACAAGTACCACTTTGCCCATTATAATCAAATGACTTAATTCTACTTTAAGTGACATTTTCTCGTGTTATTGTTGAATGATTACTTAGTACAGCTGGATCTTTCATAAATGAGATGTGCTACTGTATTAGAAAGAATTTTCGGAAATTTATGAATTAAATTCTGTTGCTGGATACTGTTTTAGTCGAAATTATTCTTCATTTTCAGTAGTTCAGTGTAGTTAGGTGACTGCAAGAGAGTAAACGAGCTCAAAAGTTACCAGATCTCGTTTACAATTATTATCAGAAGGCAAATCAACGGTGAAGAAAGGGAAGTGAAAAAAAATGAGAAGATGCAGTTGGTGAAAAAATGAGGTGATATTGAATGGAATATTAAATAACTGTTAGATTTGGATGGCATGAAACTGGTACCCTTCATTTCGCAATTGAAGGAAAAATAAAACTATTCAGAGAGAGAAAAAAAAAGTAAATCAATATTTTCAAGTATCTTCTACTGAATCGATTAAATCTGAATTGATATGTTAGGATGTTATGATTTAGGAATCACAGGTAGAAGAATTAGAGAAAAAGCCATTTGATTGCTATCGAGGGGATATTCTCTTAGTAGATATAGAAGAGCATAGGCCAAGCGCAGAATAGATTTTAACGCGATTTTGTGTTCTTTAGGATTAGAGTTAGCAGCCATTGATGGGGGGGGGGGATCGGATTGAATTAAATAATGATAGATACCTTAAATATGGCTTTTTGAAGAGTTTGTAAATCTCTGACTCGTATGCGAACTGTAATTATCCATTCTAGCGGAGTAAAATTTCAGCCGAAAAACAAAAAAGGAATTTGTATTGAAAATTCTCAAAAAACTTGCATGAAGAGTGCAAGTATTCTGATAGCGCTACATAGTTAATTGAGCTCCATAGTATTTTATCTGCAAACTGGACTTATTCAATGGAGAGATTGTGGTTTACGAGATTTCAAATTATTTGAAAAAATGATGGGGTTGGGTTAGATGAGTGTCGACGCATATTATTTTATAACAAGGCGCGTTTTTTAGTTGGCATTGCCAATCAACAACAAAATGAAGTATCCTATACAAGCAATGAAACCGTTTAGCTCGGTTGTTTATAGGTTAATTATATGTATGGATTAAGTTTTATTCTAACCTTCTGAAATTAAAAGGCTCATAGTTCATTACCTCGCTGATTAGATCTGAAACATGCAAACGAGCTCGCGGAATTCGCCTGAGGAAGTCTCAGCCTTCAGCTATCAATTAAATCCGATTCTTCGAATTCAATTCACTAATGATTCAGTAATGATTCAGCCTTATTCAGTAATTTATATATTAATTCAAATCTCAAATTGGAGAGAATTATAATGAAGGCAGCATTTAAAGCATCACTATGCTACATAAATTATAAAACATCGCTCCATTTTCTTCTGCTGAGAATTGAAGTCCACGCCTCTGCTATTACATGTCACTACAGCAGCTATTATTTTGCGAGTTGAAGAAGCCTTGTTGTTGCTGCTCCCAGTACTCTCTCTCCTGTTCTTTCTTCTTCTCGATCTCTTGTCTTTCGACGTTTTCAGGCTCTTGCCTTTCTGCATTTTCTTTTGCGACGGTTGATGCGTTATTTCCCATGGTGTCTCTGTTTGCTTGATTTTCTTAATTATAGAATTATACAATGAACTCCTTATAAGAATATAAGATCTACTGCTACTGGTAGTAGTTCGGTTCT
>ENA-UOUE01000730-UOUE01000730.1-compost-metagenome-genome-assembly--contig:-NODE-730-length-25163-cov-9.822411_pt1 | contig 25163 bp, 13 predicted proteins | sample MGYA00238146_ERZ747223 | MGnify/ENA primary metagenome ERZ747223 (study PRJEB28781, sample SAMN06268865) | compost metagenome | isolation source: single cell | place: USA: California, Emeryville, Joint...
TCCTTTTTCTGCTTCTCTTGCTCGAGGAGATGTTGAATCCTTGCATTTCTCTCTTCCGCAGTTTCTGATGGAATTTCTTTGACTTCTTCTGTTGGCTCTTGTTGAATATTTTCGTTTCTTTCCTCAAGAGTTTCCTTTGGAATCTCTTGCGGAATTTCTTTAATATCTTCTTTTGGTTGTTCTTGAACCTCTTCTTTTGGTTGTTCTTGCACGACTTCCTTTTGTAAGTCTTGTGGTTGTTCTTGAGTTTGCTGTTCAACTTGATTTATGACTTCCGTGACCTCCTGTTTTGGAACTTCTTTTGGTTGTTCTTGTATAGTTTCCTGTTGTGGCTGTTGTTCTTGAACCTGTTGGTTGACCTCATTTGCCTCTTCTTTTGGGTGTTCTTGTATAGTTTCCTGTTGTGGCTGTTGCTCTTGAACCTGTTGGTTGACCTCATTTGCCGCTTCTTTGGTGGTTTCTTCTTTTGGCTCCTCTGTTGGTTGCTGCTGAACAATTTCGTTTTGTGACTCTTGTGGCTGTTCTTGTTTGACCTCTTCGGGATTTTTGATTTCGTCCTCCCTTGCCTAACCTCGTTAGAAAACCACAAATTAAATGAATCGAGTTATTTACCGGTTGAGTTGTTTGCTCTTCTGATCGTTGAACTGTTTCTTGCGTGGTATTTTGCGTACTAGTTTCGCTGGACTAGGAATTTGGAAGGTATTTATTAACAATAGAAAAAGCGTAATGGATATACTCCAGTGTTTTGGACTGTCGAATCAACTGCATTTTGAACTGAGGATTCTATCTCTTTCTTTTTCAAAGCAATAGCAGCGATACTTGGTCTCTTGAACGGAACCTTCTCCTTCTCTTTAGGCTTCTCACCAGGAGGATTGTTTTCAACAGCTTTTTTCGCTTTATCAGCAAATGAAGGAACTTTCATTTTGCTGCTGGGTGTCATGATTGGCTCAGGCTTGATCTCTCCGCCATTTTCATCAGTTTCGATTTTCTTAATTGTCGGCTTCTTAAATCCAGGACTGGATTTCTCCTCTTGACCTTCATTCGCTGTCTTTTCTTCGATGGCAGCTTCTATTTTCACAGCCGCAAGACCTTTCTTCAAGAAAGACGGCACTTTGATCAAACTCTTCGCGTTATCTGTCGTTTTAGCTTCTGATTGCAAGTTCTCTTTTTCTGTGTACGTAGGTTTTTTGAATGTAGTTTTCGCTCTGGTTTTCGGCGCGTCAACATCTGGTTCTTCCTCCTCCTCTTGTTCTCCTTTCACAACCTCTTGTACAATTGCAACATCAACCATCTTAGTCAATGCCTTTTTCATGAAATTCGGGACCTTGATTTTGCTGGCGGCTTCTTCGGTTTTCTGAGCATCTTCTAATTTTTCTTTCTTTTGCTCTGCAGTCATCATGCTAGGCCTTCTGAAGGAGGCTCTTTGCTTTGCGTCTTCGTTTTCCTGCTGCTTTGCAGCTTGAATGTTCTTCGTGAGCGCGCCCCAAGAAAACGCCGGCTTTTGCTCGGTTTCTTCAGCTCCACTCTTCTGTTCAGCTGTCTCTTGAGTAGTCGTGGCAGTTTCTCCTTTACTTTTCTTTACGAAATTTGGAGCCTTCACTTTCGTTGTAGTTTCCTCTTGCGCCGTTATTTCAGCTGGAAGCTTCGCGTCCGCGTCATTTGGATTTTTATGCATCATAGTTGGGCGACGGAACAACGTTTTCGGCTGTGGGTCTTCCTGGACTTCTTCTTTTTTCTCAGTTTCGACTTTCTCGATCAAGCTTTCAATGAAAGGAATCGCGACGGCAGGATTTTTCGCCTTTTTCAGGAAATCAGGAGCCTTTACTTTGGTCGTGGTAGTTTCTCCAATTATTGCTGATGCATCGATGAGAGACCCGCTACCTGGCTCTGAAGATGCTGTGTCTTTCGTCACCATCGTAGGACGTCTGAAGAGCGATTTCCTCTCAGCGTTCGACTCATCTTTCGAGTCTCTTTTTTCCTTTTCCGCAGCGATTTTCTCTTCTTTTTCTACTTTTTCTACAAGAGATTCAATGTTGCTGACAAAACTGTTATTCGTAGTTGTAGCTTTCTTAAGGAAATTGGGGACCTTCACTTTGGTTGTGGTTTCTTCTTGCGCTGTTATTTCAACCGGAAGCTTTGCGTCCGCGTCATTTGGATTTTTATGCATCATAGTTGGACGACGGAACAGGGTTTTTTTCGTGTCGATTTCATCTTCTTTTGATTCTTTCTTATCTGCAGGTTCTTCAGGGATCTTGTTGGCAATGTTTTCGACAAAACTACTAAGCGCATTTGCATTTTGCACCTTTTTCAAGAAATTCGGTGCTTTCACTTTCGTTTCTTCCGCGTCCTTTTTCTGTTCGAGCACCACAGCCGCAGCGATTTGCTGATTAGTAACAGTTGGTCGTCTAAACACAGCCTTTTTCTTCTGGTCTTCATCTTCTGCAATTTCGGGTTTCTTTTCAGGGGTCGCGTCTGCCTCAACCTTCCCAACGACGCTTTGAATGAAACTTTCCGCTGCAGGTTGATCTTTTATTTTTTTCAAGAAGTTAGGGACTTTCATCTTAGTCGACTCAGGATCATTCTTTGGAGTGGCAGCTATTTCAGCTTTGACCTGTGATTGAGATACAATAGTGGGTCTTTTGAACCCTCTTTTCTGTTTGTTTTCTTCTCCATCAATTTCTGAGTTTCCATTTGTTAATTCTGCCGTTTCAGGTTGTGATTGTTGAATATCTCCGTTAGTGTGTTCGTGGGTGCTGTTCTCGTGCTCGACGCCGTTTGAAAGAGGTGCTGAAGTATCGATTTCTGTTGCAGGATCAGACATTTTGTTCAACGAAAGGAAATACTGTATATCAAACTTTTTAGATGAATGATAAATTTAATTGAAGGAGATTCAATGCTTAAGATCTTTCAATGAAATGAAATTTTAAGTTACTCTTGAATATTTCTAAAGGAGAATGCAGATGTGGTGAGAGGGACCTAGAACCTGGCGAAGTAATATTCATCTCTTCCTGGAGTTACATATTAATATCTTTAGATTATTCGATGAAGACTCATTTAATTTAATGAGCCCACTAATTCGTTGCTATTGAATTTCAAACGATGATGTATGTTAGAGGAGAATTTTTCAAGCTGTGCTTGAGCTGGACTGAGCACTAATTTGATGTTAGGACGATTATTAATCCTTTACTCCAAGGCTTATACCTGCAAGTTACTAGGACAAGAGTGTGCACACAAATCATTGAGATGAATTATTCGAGAGCAGCTCGGAATTTGAACCGAAACCAGCAAAAAAAACTTCAAGAAGGGCACAGAAAGAGACCTATTTCTCAATATCTTATTCCAAGTTTAATGGAGTATCATAGAGGAAAGAAATGAAGAAAATTTTCCTCAAAAAGCAAGGGTCTAATACTCACCTCTATATTCTGTAAGATAGTCACTATAATGACGTTTTACGTGTAACTTCTATGACAGAAGATAGAAAAGTTCTCTGAAAAATGCTACCCTCCAAAGAATAACCACCGATTCCAACAGAAAAAGCTATCAAAATGTTTGCGACATATAGGCAATACCAACCTCTGCGTCGCATTCAGATTAACTACTCGTATATTCTTTTGTGTTAGACTTAGAGCTTAGTTTGCAACGTGTTTTTTTCGTTGCTATTCACATCATATAAGCTTTTACACGATTTTCAGCATCTGTTATTCCTTTCTATCAATTTTTAGAACATCGATCACAGCTTTTGAAAACCAGGAAAAACTGATTATTGTTGAAGATTCACTTTAATGTTGAACTCATAACTTACTAGCCATGAATTATGCTTTTTTGTTATTATTAATGTATTTTTCTCTTCAAATTCCTCGTGTGCTTACGAATGTAGATAAGGTTACTTATAAACTTTTTTAATGTTAAGTCTAATTTATCTATTTCGCCTCAGGCAATCCCTCCTTGTACATTTGGTCAAGTTGAGGTTGGTAGTACTTCTTGGCCTCATGTCTCTTCACCTTGAACGCTGGAGTTAACAAATCTCTCTCACCGAATGAGCTGGTCTCGAGGTGCAATTTCTTCACCTGCTCGAATGAGTGAAGCTTGGAAGCTTTTCCTTTCGCAGTGATTTCTTCCAAGACCTTCGCCACAATCTTCGGATTCTTCACGAGCTCTTCAAATGGAGCACTAATTCCAAGGTCCGCAGCAAACTTATCAATCGCGTTTTTATCTGGGACGATAATACCGACAAGGAAATGCTGAAGCGAGTCGCCATAAACGAAGACCTCAGCAACAGAAGGGCAAGTCACGTAGATGTTTTCGATCTTTTCAGGGGCAATGTACTCACCGATAGCCAGCTTGAAGATATTCTTCTTTCTATCAATGATCTTCAACGAGCCGTTGCTGTTGATTCTGCCAATGTCTCCGGTGTGAAGCCATCCATCTTTATCAATGGCTTCTTGAGTCTTTTCAGCGTCTTTGTAGTAACCAGCGAAGACGCATTTGCCTTTAATGCAAACCTCGCCTCTAGGGGTAGGATTTCCGGCGGCGTCTTTATCTGTAGCAAGGTAATCCATTTCAGGAACGTCGACTACTTTGAATTCGACTGAGTATGTTGGTCCTCCGACATGACCAGCGTCTGGCTCGCCAAAATAGGTAATGAACGAGGCAGCACAGCTTTCTGTTTGTCCGTAACCCTCTAAGATAGGGCAGCAGATCGCGACTTTGAGGAAATCCAATACGTCTGCGGAAATTGGAGCGGAGCCAGTAAGCATGAATCTGACTCTGCCTCCCATAGCTTCTCTGGTCTTTTTGAAAACGAGCTTGTCGTATAGAGAATGAGTCACCGAGCCAGTTCTGTGGAGATTCTCGAGCTTGGTAGAGAGCGCTTTCTCTGCGAGAGTTTTCTTAGCGCCAGTGAGTTTGTTGATTCCGTCCTTCATAGCATCATAGAACTTGTTGAAAAGTCGAGGTACAGAGAAGAAGATTGTTGGTCTCAGTTCTTTAATGTCGTCCTTGAGCTTCAAAACATCTCCGTTGTAAAGACCGATGGCTGCTCCGCCTTGAATCATGAGACAGTAAGCCAAACGTTCGAGGACGTGAGCGAGAGGGAGATATGAAAGGTAGACGTCAGTGCTGTAGATCTTATAACTTGGGTTTTCACGGCAACCACCAATTGTGGCGACGACGTTACCATGAGTGATCATAGCGGCCTTTGGAGTACCGGTTGTGCCACTAGTGTAAGAGAATGTAAACACGGTCTCAGGGGTAACCTTGGTATAGTCGAGTTTCTTCTTTTTGCCTGCCTCAAGGACTTCTTCGAAAGTGAAGAGCTTGAATCCAGCCTTTTCTGCCTTGGCTCTTTGCTCAGTGTTTGGAATCTCAAAAGAGACAATATTAGTAAGTTGGTTTGCGTTTCCAGCTTCCTTGCTCTTGATAACACAATCCAATTGGCCGATCGAAAGGAAAATGGTGGTCACGCCGGTTTGTACGAAAACAAAATCAACGGCTTCAGGACCGAGAGTGTCGTAGATCGGAAGAACAGTGTATCCATACAGAATCGAGGCCCAATCCACAAGCGCCCATTCTTCTCTATTCTTCGCATAGATGGCGACGAATCTAAGTTCCATGTCTTGCCACTCTTTTCTTGGAGGAGCGAGACCCATATCTTGGATACCAGAGCCCAAATGGGTGGCAATCTCCAAGACTTGCTTGTAAGACTTCCATTGGTACTTTCCGAGGGTGCCATCTGAGCTAGCAACTCGAGTTCCCAGGAAATCTCTGTCTCCAAAAAGTCTAACCGAGCGAAGGATGACATCTTGGTACGTTTTCACCTCCGGAGCGTCTACGAAGCCGGTAATCAGCTGGTCTCTCACTTTCAACCCTCTGTGTATAGCCGATTCGCCTTTCGCTTCCTCAGGAGAGGTGATTGGTACGGAATAAATGATTTCTGATCTGCTTTGTCCACAGCCCATTGCGATGATCTTTTTTAGATTTTAAAATATTGATTATATAAGTATTCACAGAAATACTTAAAGGACTTCCCGAATTCTTATAAGACGTGTTTTGTAGAAAACGAACCTAATTTTAAACTTTTATTTTCCGGCCTTGTTTGCTATTATCTTCAATCCTACGACTCCTAATGGTGCGCGCTTAAATACACCTACTTTGCACTTCCAATTTCAAAATATTAGTTGGTGTATCGTAACCAATCATCTTTAATATCCTCATGAACGCCAGATCGAGAATATAAAAGGATCTATCATAGATAACCAACAGGATGAAAATTGACTTCTCTTAACTCCTTCTTAAGTAGCTATCTCAAATTCTGCAGTTATGAGAAGGAAATGAAATACATTTATCAAACACTAATGATTTTTTTAGTAAGGACGATATCTTCGAAGCTCCTCAAGCTAAAATACGCGAATTAGCAAACGAAATAGAGAGTGGAATTACCTTTTGTCTTCCTCTCTCTTTCTCTTCTCTGACTTTGTTGATGTATTCAATATTCGCCCTGATCTCAGCCTTTTCTCTCTCGAGTTTCTCTTGCATCTGTCTCTTCTGAGCCTCCTGCTTCTCAACCATCTGAGCGAGGATATCCTTCTGACCAGCCTTATTTTGCTATTTTGAAAGAGAAGGAAAATGCGTTAAACTTCTCAAATGTACTCAAAGGAGATTACCTCATAGACCTGAAGTTTCTTTCGTAGTAGCTCTTGTTCATAATTGAGAATGTCCTGAGTCACTTGCTCCTTCTCGCGCTCCTTTTCAGCCTTAATAGTACTTGCAAGTTCCTCTGCAGACAGAAACGTTAGGACATAGGCGATAATAATGGACTCTCACTCTTTTTCATGATTTCGTTGTATCGACTGTTGTAAACCTCGTACATCAGTTTGATTCTAGCGTCCTAATGCCAATTTAATAAATTAATACTGAAAAGCGAAAACTCATTACCTCTTCTTTTTGCCAGACATCAGTACGTTTCTTCCATTGTCTGTCTTCTTCCTCTTTAATCAACCGTTCTAACTCAGCCTCATACGTACGAAGCTCGTTCGATCGGTTCTGGAAGTTTCTCAAAAACTCTTGGTTCTCTCTCTTAATACGGTCCTATGAGTAATATCAGACAGCTGATGAAGTCATGACTCAAAAGAGAGTATTACTCTGTATTCTTTTTCAATTTGCTCAAGCATTTTTTCTCTACGGACATTGGCATCGATCATTTCTTTATCCATGCGTTTTTCGTTATTAATGATCGCGTCCTTTATTGTTCTCTGTTGGATATTATGATCAAAGATTTCTTTGTTCAATTGCTTGTTGAGTTCAAGCTGGGCAAGTTCTTGGGCCTTTTGCTTTGCTGCTTCTAGTGCCCATTGATCGTTCTTGTTAGGAATTTCAGTTGAGTATTAAAAGAAAATAATTTTCATTAATATACCAGCATTCTCTTCTCCGCGAGTATTTCCTGGGCTTTCTGCTGGCGAGCACGCTCATTCTCTTCTTTTTGCCATCCTAGCACTCTATTCCTGTCTTCGTTTTTGCGGGCTCTTTCAATAAGTTCCTCTTGCTCCTTAATGAGTTTTCGATCATGATCTCTCTTCCACAGCTCAGCGTAAACCATTTCCTCTGTAAATCATATCATGAGTCATTCAAGAGCAGGAAAAAAATTACCGTGATATTCTCTTTCCATGATTTGTTGCTTCTCCATCATCTGGATGTCTCTCAGGTGCTTCGTTTTAATCTCTCCAAGTTCTGACTCCATTTTTCGCAGTTCATCTGCTCCCTCACGGAATCTCTTCTCCATCTTTTCCGCGACAAATTGCTGGCGAAGTGCTTCCTTCTCAGCTTTGAGCTGCGCAACACGAGCGATCATTTTTTGACGAGTTTGCTCTGGAGTTTCCTCCATCCCTTTGATTTCAGCTTGATACTGAGCATCTTCTCTGTTAAGCAGGTCACGGAGCGTTTCTCGTTTCTGCTCGAGGTCCTTGTTGCGTCTTGCTTTCATTTCTGCGAGTCGTGAGTTGATGTAGTTTCTCTCAGCGACTTTTTTCCCCTTGTTCTCGAAGGAAGCAAGCTCGCGGTATTGGAACTCTTGCTTGAGTTGAGTTTTGAGACCATTGACTTTGTCTTCTTGGGCCCTGCGGTTCTCGATGAACTTCTCGGCCTTGTTCTTTCCAGTTGTCTGAATAAACATATTCCTTCGGCGAAATAACTTTTTTAACTGTTTCAATAATTGTATATCATTAGATTTACTGAAATATGAATAATTAATGCATTGAGCTGTCGAGATTCTTTCGACTCAGTTAAGAAGTGCTTCGTAAAGGAATATCGGAAAAATAAATTATCTTGCTAAAAATTACCAAGTCCTGAATTTTACTCATTTTCAGTTGAACCTATGGATCAAGAAGAATATACAATATTGTGGATTGAGAAATATTTTTTAATAAAGTTCATTTGGAGCACTCCTATTAGTTGAATTAATTTTCGGTGGGCACATCATGAGAAATAAATACGGGTATTCCTCAAAGATGATCTTGAATTAGGCAAGCTTTAGATACTTTTCGTTAGATTAGCTCAATGAAATTATTGTAACGTTAAATTGCAATTTCCGAAGAGATAGTCGAATTACTTCAACACAAAGAAGAAATTATCATTTATTCGCTTTTAAAAAAAAACCGAGAAATCCAAATCTATACAAGTTTAGTCTCAAACTTAGATCTGCTCAGCTGAAAATATTTTTTTCTCGCATATTCATCACTAACATTCGAGTTCTGGTCTTTGCTCTCGTAGCATAAAAAAGCAAGTTCTGAGTTCCTCTTTTATTGGAAAATAAAATAAATTCCTGTGATTCAAGCAGCAAAGCACACTAATACTCGTTTCAAATTTGCTTAGAAATGACAGAAAAGAAAACCAGGCCAAAAGGAACAGTACTCCTTATTTCTATCTGCCTTTAATCACTATTTCCCACCACTTCAATCCAAAGCATAAGAAAAAAGGCGCAGCTGCAATCAATGATACCCGTTCTGACGAAGCTTCAATAGTACAAGACCTTGCGAGCCCAAAAATAAATTTACTCAGAGCTGATACAACCAAGTAACAGTTCAAGCTCACAACTTCATCACAATTTGGTTTATTTTCGACCTCATTGCAGATCAGTGTTACATTCACCTCAAGCTTACACAACCGAAACGGCGAGTCCAGCAGAAGGATCGAACCCAGGTATGATGCAGCAAGGTCAAATGAATCCTATCATGGTAAATACCCCTTTCAATCAGAGCTCTAGACCATCGATTGCTTAGAATCCATATTATCAGCAACAACTATACCAGCAGCAACTTTATCAACAGCAGATGTACATCAAGCAGCAAGAGGAGCAAATGCAGCGAGTGATGTACGAGCAAGAAATTTTACGCAAAGAGCTCGAACAGCAGAGATTAGAAAGAATGGAATGGGAACGAAGACGTCGCAAGGAAATTGATCGAACTAAAATCGAGTCCCGAGACCGAGAACGGAACGCCCTTGCTATGCTAAACGCGTTTGAACGAGCAGCGGCTGGATCTGGCGACCACGATGATATTTTAAGTGCCTTTACTAGCCCAAGGAAGAAGCATGATCGCTACCCTGCAAATATGCCAGAGCCAAGCTTTGAGCATCTACGACACAGCGCGCCTAATTTCATACCAAATGCGTTTCAAAAAACAGCAAATATGATGCTATCTCCGAGTTACGGCAGCCCTTACCATGTGCCTCCCAGCGGAGGGTTAGGTGGGTCGTCGATTGACTCTAACTTGGTGATCATGAAGCTGTTGGATATGATAAAAGAAGATCACAGCAAGCCCAAAAAGAATAAACTTTCTGATATGATGATGAATAGTCTTGAAAGGCAAAATCAGGTCTTGATTTCGCTTGCGAAGAATATGGGCGATGAAAAGGAGGACAAAACGTATGCTGAAAACAAAAACCTCGAGAGAAAGATTAGGAAATTGGAAATGCAGACTGGGTCCAAAAGAGTCGATGTGGAGCAGCAAAATACCATGGACAGACTCGCGAACAATTTCAATAGTAATCAGTCATTATTCTATTGGTTTTACTCATTGATTCTCCCGATGTTAGGACCTCTGCCTCAATTTCAACCGAATCTCAATCCTTTCTTGCCTAAGCTTGGCCAGAGCCCGTACTTCTTCACTTATTCTTGGCATTTGACTCATAGTATTGACCCTTCAGGTTTAGTACGAATCCTTTTATGGCTCAGATGATGTCTCAAAACCCTATGATGAAATTCCAGCAGGGAATGCAGGGGATGACGCCATTCGCTTTCGATCCACCGTAAGAATTTTATAATTGCTATTTTTTCACTCATTTTCAGGGAGAAAAAAGGTACAGAGCCCCATTTCACCACCAACGTTTTCTTATTCCTTTAAAAAGAGAAGAAAAAGAATTTTTCCAAAATAAAACGACAACGACTAGAAAAGCTCCTTATGGACCTGGTAATTTTGTTGTGTTTCGGAAGAGTGTAATTAAGAATATTTTGTCAGGGTCTTGATAAAGACGATGATGAATTCGATGATATCAAAGAGGTTCCAGTGCCCACTACCGATGAAAATAGAAAGGGAAGAAAGAAGAAACCTGTTGATGACGAAATCGACAGCAGGAGCGGTTTGTTCCTTTCGCTCGATATAATTTACGCTTTTTTTTAGTCATCAAAGACACAAGGAAAAATCGAGAAGCTGAGGCTGTCGAGAAAGCTTTGGCAGAAGAGCGAGCGAAGCAAGAGGAGGCGAAAAAGTTAGAAGAAGCAAAGAATTCAAAGTATGAGCAGGAGTAGTTGCTTTATTTGCTAATCGATGTCTCAGGCAAAGAAAGAAACTAAGACTCCGTGCCTTGCTTTGGACGCGAGTCTGGCCAACTCTTTTCGAAAACTTTGTCGTGGATAAATGTATTGATAAACGAGAGGCTCAAATGGCTGCTCATAATGACGAGCTTGGATTAGTCTTTGATGTCAGTTTTACTTTCCTCTACGAGTGTATTTATCGTGGTAATTAGGCCGTGACGAACTGGTGTAAAACGGCTTCCGCAAAGGGCATTCAAGCTGTACTCATTATCAACCTCCTAATTCTTGCGTCTTAACTATTCGCGACTGCTCTTAGATTACCACAGATATAAAAAAATCGCTGGTCATTTGCGAAATCGAGGGCAAAAAGCCCAAAGAAACAGAAATTGGACCTCGCTGTCAGGATATCTCTGTAAATCTAAGCTTTGAAATGACAGATCTAAGTTTTATTTTTTACAGGACAAACTTAAACTGATTCTGAATGGAATGGATCAAATAACAACAGAAGAAATGTTACCAAAGAACGCTCTCTTATATTTCTGTATCCAAGCACATCTTCCCGTTCGCATTGTTAACTTTTTTCGACAATTCTCCAGCCAAAATCGCATTTAAAAGAGGTTTCTTACCGCAGTCCTTTATGTTCGACATGGAACTTCAGAGATTCTCATTCAATTATTTCGGAGGAATAAAGTAATAGCCAACTCTTTCTGTACCCGAATTGACTTCTCCTGTCCTTCAGAGACCAAAATCCTCAGAAAGTGAAAATGATATTAGTATTCTTCTTTATCGTGAGAGTCATGGTCCATAAAATAATACTTAACCCTTTCGCATTGGATCCGAAACTGAAAAAAGACGAACCGACCAAAAAGTAAAATTCAATGATTCCTGCAACTGAAGAAAATAACTGCTTATCATAGTAATCTAAGGACACTGGCCTCGGTTCTAGTGAACTGCGCATGTGACTGGGTGAGGCAGAATTGCGCACCAGTTCCCAACAATTCGGTGCATTTAACGAATGAATTGAAAACCAAGCCTGGACTTCCATTAAAAGCCTGTACTTTACGGCTACATTTCTCATTTAAACATTTTTACTTGTGTATGTAGTTCCTGAAGAGCAGTTAGAACCACCTAAGAAGAAAGATGACGTTACGACTGTTATGATTGGTATTTTCACCAAAGAGCAGCTGAAACCTTGGACTGATAAACGAAATTTGTAAAATTATTTGAAAATATTTCTTAACGGAACGCAATTTTTTTCAGGGATACTGGTATAAGAGCATCTATAGAAGGATGGGCAACAAAGATCTATGGTCTGCTTGAAAGAATCCATGATGAACAAATAAAGAAAGAGGTCTCGGTTGGTAGAGGACTACTTGCTAGGTTAGGAGTTGGAGTGAATTAGAGATAGAACCCAACTATGAAGGATGCAATTTCTAACTATTTAGTAGATAAAATATGTTCTCTTTAAATTCTTTCTTTATGCTCTACCAGTCTGTTTGGTCGGGAAAGAGACTGATTCATATAAATATATATAGAGTTCTTTTGGAAAGAAAATCCCAGAAGAGTTATTATTACTGAACGAGGGTAAATAGGACGATTAGCATTACTCACAACCCATACATATTCTCATCTCTGCAGTTTATAAAGATTTTGCCATTTTCTTAATGAAGATAATAATGAAAAGTCTGACACTATATTCATAGACACAAAACGATAATGCGATAAAGTCTCCTGACGATTTAAGATCTGCTCCTATTTCTCGAGTTCGAGGAATTTTCCTTATAACCGGAAAAGATGTCTCTTAAAATAAACTATTCAAAGGTTTTGTGTTTTTATTTATTCACGGTTTCAGTGAAATGGCTCGAGGTAAAAGGATTACAATCATTAAGATATTGTAGTTCAACTTCGGAAAAAGCTGACTGAAGATTACTTTCGTATTTTGAAATTCTTTATTCAAATTTGTCATCTTATTTTAAGGTAGTAATTATAGTGATTTTCTGAATAGCAATAGCAAGAAAAACCCAACAGATGGTTTAAACAGTCAAGTATCTCTCAAATTTGGATCGAAAAGTTAGAAATCTCATTTTGAGGATACCTATTAATTTAATTTCTTCATTCTAAGAGAATATAAAAAATGTTATGAGAATTGAGTTCTCTAGCCTGACAACAATCGAAAAATAGTTTTGGAGTTTGCTTCTCACATGAAAGAGACTTGAATTATATTTTAATGAACAAGCTATTAAAAATACCCTACGGGGAAACTTCGAGGCATTAATGTATTTTCCAGAATGCTAATTAAGAAAGTGATAAAATTCGCGAACTTAGTTCGAATTAAATTATCATACCGATTTTCTAGATACTTGGCACGAATAAAAGTATTACAAAAGTTAAATAGTTCAAAGGAAACTCCGATTATCAGCCTGCGTCACCCTATTGTGATAGCTTTTAGCAATCACTCGCTACGATGCAACTCAATTAATTAATTAGGACTTCAGATGGTTAATTAATCCCTCAAGAGTTGACAAATTTAAAAACTTAATTATTCCCAAGACTCAAAATAAAAAGTCAGCAAAAACTCAAATGCTTAGAACTACTTACGGAAATGAAGATGAGACGTTTTCCATCCCTCCTAAAACCAAATTTCTTTATGAAGACTTCAAGTCAGTAGCAGAAACATCGACTTACCGAGTATATAATGCCAGAGCTCGTGCTTCTCGTGAATGGCACACAATCAGAGTCTTTGATTGCACAAAAGAGTATGTAAAAGCCAACGGCGATAATGCTGCTGCCCTCTTCGTTCAAGAGCTGCTATGGCTTCAGCGACGTTATCCGGGCTCTGTCTTCACGAATACGTTCGAGATATGCGAAAATGGCAAACAAATGTCTTGTGCAACCCTCTCTTATCTCCCACTGGGTTGCCAACTTGATGAATCCGAAGAAATCATAAATCCAAAAGATGCCAAAGTGATTGAAAAGATGCTGAGCGATGTACTCTCCGATGTGGAGTTTCTTTGGAAAGATCTTCAGCTAAGAAAGATTTTGGATACAATGGGTCCTGAAAACATCTCTTTTATTAAAGAGAAGGGAAGATTTTTCCTGAGTAATTGGGCGAAAATCTTAGAAAGGGCCCCATTAAGAGATAATGATTTAACAGAAACTGTCACAGCTCTTCCAGAAGAGTCGTCAAAGAAATTAGGTTTTCAGGATTTGGCTGCAGAAATTAAAGCGTTGGCCTTTGCAGTATTAAAAATGAACAAAATAGAGTATTCCGGACTCCAAAGTTTGCTTGCATTGCCAAATCTTCAAGCTTCAGCTGGTGATGCTGCGGTGAAGTCAGTACTCAAAGATGTTTTTCCTGATTCTGAGAAGTTACAAGAGTTGATTGGCAAGATGTTGAGCCCAGATCTGAAAAACCTAACCAACCTTGAAGAGCTAAGAATTAAAGAAGAGGGAAATCAGCATTCATCCAATCTCATCAAATCCAATCTCGTCGAAGAGGAATCAAAGCAATTACAAAGTAAAACCGAAAGTTTCTCTCCAAATAAGTCATCATCAGCCATTGGTATATATTCTGCTCTCTTCATTTCTTTGACTCTTTTTCTCAATAGAAAATATTGCTTCAAAGCCGATGCTCGCCTGGTCTTCGCACCAGAATAATACGATTAGTATTGTGGAATTCGACACTCAGCAGAAATTTGCAAGCTTTGAAGGAGCAAAACTCAATATCAAGAGTAGTCTTTAAGATTTTAAAATTTATTTAAATCTGTTATCCTGAAAAAGATTTCGAGAAAAGTTGGACGCATGTCAAAGAAATCTCAAACACGAAGTTCCTCGTTTCGGTTCACCATGACCACGACACCTCTGCCAGTCTAGAAGTGACCGATATCTCGAAAAGAGAGCAAGTTAAGAAAATATTTTCATCCGAGGAAGTTTCAGGAAGTAAAGCCACCATTGAAATTATTCTCATTAATCTTTTTTCCTAGTAACTGGGCGTGGAGATGTTGCATTTAATCCTCGAAGAGGCATCCTTGGCGCAATGTGTGTTGGCGGGAAGCACGCTTATCAGCTATTCAATTTTGATACAGCGAAGTCCGTTGACATTGTAAAGTTCAACCGCTGTTCAAAATGGCACTCACAGTATAGGAGCCAAAGCAGTAATTAAATTTTTTCGATTACAGATTTTTAACGAATTTGCTTCTAGAGAACCACATAACGAGCCTGGATTTCGATCCTAATGGAGAGACCGTCGCAACAGTTGACTACTATGGAACCTGTTTAGTCTCACATGTAACCACCGATAATTATCTTTTCCATTCAAACATGGGGATGGGTAAAACCAGGGGTAAGTAGCATTTTCAAATACGTATTCTTATCGTTACTCTTTAGATGCATATGGTCGCTGCAGATGGAGCGTTCATGCTGATGACCTTTTCTTATTCGTCAAGTATGATCAAAGATACCTTAATATCCTAGACATTGAGAAGAAAATTCTCACTTTGAAGAGTCCAGTTGAAAGTGAATCAAAAAGTAAACGCATCTAATCTTTTTGACATCTTGACTTGATCTATGGCTCAATTCCCAAGAATTTAAGAGAGAGCCATGACAGTCTCTTTTATATGAAGAGAAAATTTAAAATTTGGTTTTGGCTGTTTTCTTGTTTTATATCTCTCATCTGGATTCAACATCATTCTTGATAGGCTATACATTCTGGATTGATGCTTGCCAGAGTGGAAACCTGTTGGCTTCAACTGGCAGTGATTGCAATGTGAAGATCTTTGACAAGCGAGAATCAAAAGTTATCCAAACTTTCACCGACATTCATAACAGTAATATTTTTTATTCTTTTAACAAATTTTGTTTGGTAGATTGGATCTCTTGTGTGCGATGGAGTCCGGCTGGCGATATGATCGCGACTTCTTCATGGGATAAGACAGTAGCACTTCTCGACTTCAAGACTGGAAAACCGCTTTATACTGGGGAGACCTCGGATGGAAGTAACCTTTCACTGCTTACTAAATCACAATCGTCCTTATTTCCTTATCAGATATGGCTATGTCTGTCTGCTTCATTTGAGATAGACCAATGACTATAATATACTTCAGGAGAAAAGGCCACAAGAGACCGTTGGAAGTTATAGACCACAATAGACAGTATGCTAGAATCGCTAGTGACAGCGACCATATTTTACTCATCCTATGTATGTATGAGCTTCATGATGCATTTATCCTATCTGAAAATAAGCCAGAAAACAGAAAATTGATCTCGTTAAATTTTCTTGGATTGACTTCATTGCAAAAATGCAATTCCAATTTTTCAATTAAGAAAACACTAATACTCAATTCTCTCTTCGAACTTTTTAATGAGTTTAACCAAGAAATCGCAGTGAAGAGAAATAGGATTGAGGCAAATTTTGTTCTACTGCTATTTTCAATTAATTTCACTCTCTTTCGTTTCAAAATGATAAATATGTGTGTAACAATTGTCAATATAGAACTGTATCCCTACAGGAGTCCATAAGCTAAGAGGAAATTCAAGCTTCAATTAATGGATGAAGAAGAGATCCTGAACTTTTGTATAAATCCAATAAAGGAAGCTACATAAATATTGACCACTCATCGAGGATGGCAGCGAAATTTCCTAGTTCTTCGAACTAGTGGAATCACAAAACTTTTTGTTAGGTGTAGGCAGAACCTTTATCCAAAAATAGACTTGAAAAAATTTTTTTGCAGGTTTAGAGTTTGCCGGAATTTAAGTTTTTGTAAGGTTTGAGGGATTCAGTCATAAATTTTTTTATTTTGGATCGCTTTTCAGTCCCCTACCATCGTAGGCGAAATAAATACGAAAAATTCAATCAGATCTCTGACTCACATCTCATCAAATTCTCACGTTGAGATTAGTTGTCAATAATTAATAATTTATTTCTCGCACGACCAACAAAACGTAAATCAATGGTCTCAAAGAGTAATCAAATGTCATTCAGTGGCAGACTCATATATTTTTTGAAGACTCACCACCCAAAAGAGACGCGTCAAGCGATGCATTGCTTGAAAACTCGCGACAAACTGGTACTAATACTACTATATTCCACTTAGTTATGGGTTGAATAAAGGTTATAAACAATAGTAATTAATTTTTGTTTATGAGCTATATGATTAAGGTGACTGAGAATTTTTTATTGCAATCTGTCTGCTTTGTATTTTGTAGATCCTTCGTGGTGTTGCGGTCGCACTTGAAAATTTTGTAGAAAACTATAAACGCCTCATGAGCCATAAGCTTTCAAATTGGAGGCTCGAGAACTCTCTCTTCAGATCGATATGATTGATTTCTTGAAGTCGAGTTTTTTCACCTGTATATAAATAAGTATAAATAAGTAGCTCAGGCTTCAAGGATGTGGTGCTTTTCAGTTTAAAAGCAGAGATTTGTTGAAATAGGTTGAATAAAGTTTTTTTTTTGGAGAGTTAGATTAATACTTCTTACCAATTTTGAGTTGAGGGGACTTAAATTTTGGAAAGAAAGAGAGGAGTACCTAACTTACAGCAAACAATCAATTGCATCAAAAAGAGTTTAAATTATTCTAACGATTTGAGGGTTTTACATGTAAGGTTCTTAGAACGGTTCAGATTTATAACTTCAGAGAACCAAAAACGAAACCTGAAAACGATAGATTTGCCAGAGGCGCTGATTCAAGAAAAGAAGAGTATAATGAATAGAATAATACTAACGGTATTATCTGCACGAGATGGTAGGTTTCAAAAAAAGAAGACGGAATAAAGGCATATCCGTCAAAGGGAGGAAAAACACAAGTCGTAACACGCCTCTATTCGAAATGCTCCTTAAGATGAAAAAGACAATGATCTTCTGCACGAGATTCAAGATAGAAACATTGCTGCCGGCTGAAGATAGTCAACATAATACTAAGAAATGATTGTCACTACTGTATATATTTAGACCTCTTTTTTTTATCTATTCCCTTCTATGAATACCAGGGGACGAATGTTGGAGGTGCGGATATGGTCTCTTCTATTCAAGAAGAAGTAGAAGTAGAAGTGGTTTCATTCGCTATGAAATTCGATAGAAATTGATATTAACGATGAAATGATGATAAATAACGATGGAGAAATTGTAATGCTTGAATTAATATAAGGTTTGGTGATATCATTCATTTATTTAGTTCGGTCGAATTCCTATCGTTTTATCTCGTTTCTCATGAAGAAACATGAAATAATTATGAACTGCAGATAAAATATGTAATAATCAAGACTCTCATTGATGGTTTTTTGATTTATTTATTCAATCTATGACGTTCATGGTTCGTCCTTAACCAATTTTATTTCTCTGCGTTCTTTGTGCTTTATCTTCATCTAGATAAAGCATACTGAGTGAACACTACCTAATGTTTGATAAACATATGTGTTAATATTAAAATATCACAATTACTTTCATCTGGGGTGGTTCCAGTATAAAGCACCTTCCCGGTATTTAAGTCTAGCAATTTAGCTGTGTTGTCATGTGCCGCGGTTGCAATCACTTCACCACTCGGACTCCATCGAACACAAAGGATTGTATCTAACAGCAAGAACGAGTTTTAGAAATGATTCATTAAACAATTTAAAGAATCTTACCCAAGTGAATGCCATCAAAGGTTCGAACGACTTTCGATTCTCGCTTGTCAATTATATTAAGCTTCTTTCTATCACTATCTAATGCAAGCAAATTGCCGTTGTTTTGACAAACATCGATCCAATAAGTGGGCGCTAGAAGCAACAACATTTAGCCTCAAAGAGGAAATGAAAATCATAGAATTAGGCATAAAAATTAGCGCAGTATCTCCTGTTGAGGAAAAGAGAAGCAGACTTTTCCTTGTGAAAGTGGAAAATTAATTCTGCATGATGAAGGAGTAAAATGTTAAGAAAAGAGAAAACAAAGATTTGCTCAAATTACATGACCCAAATGAGATCGATTTCTTCAAAGTTAGAACCTTTTTCTCGGCATCCAAGATATCGAGCTTGTTGCTACCAGACTTCACGAAGAGTAGGGGTTCGTCAGTATTTGTGCTCCATCGACAGCGTCCAGTATCATCTAATAAACGAGTACAAGAATAGCTATAACTGTTAGTATTCATATCGGATATCAGACACACCCCACTCCGATCGATACCCGCTACAATTTCTCCAGAAGGATTGATATCAAAACTTGAAATATAGTTTCCTTGAAATGAATGAATGTTGGTCATTGAATCCAGAATAACACATTAGATGGTCGCTTACTGGAATGAGTTTTGTGTTGTGGATGCCATTTCGATTTTTTTAACAACTGACAGCTATAGCTACCTGTCTTCCCAGAATATTCGATCCTGTGCAAATGGTAGGCAATTTTCCCTCCAAGAGGGATTGAACCAATAAGATTTCTTCTTGCATTAACCGCCACGTCTCCATTGCCAACAGCTAGAGAGAATATAAATAAATTATTCCAAACGATGGGTACGAGAAATAGCTTTATCAATATTCAAAAAAGAGACTATGTAGTCATAATGCATTCAGTATGAATCGATTTTACCTCCTGAAACTTCTTCAAAAGAGTATATCTTCTTTGCTGCTTTCCGTGAGATATCAAATATTGCCATATTCGCTGATTTTTCGTAATGATGATTGAGCGAGACTAGTAATTTCGTGTTAGGAATTTCTTTGACATGAGTCCAACTAACTGAAGATGGAGAAAATTGGATTATCAATGAAAAATCTAAAAGAAATGAATGTGCCTCTCCTTGATTTTATTAGAACTCCTGCAAAGTATGCATATTGCTTTTTATTCTCAAGTTGCATGACACTGATGTTATTTAATATCATTGAAGACCAAGCGAGCAATGTTGGAGATGTCGGAGTGATCTCTTTTATGCAAGCAAGTTTAGATGAGTTAGAGGGTCTGACAATTAAAAGAGTGGAGGAAGGAGAGTTCTGCAAACAAAGCAAATAGCCTCAAGAGGAAAAATTACCGGTTCTTAAAGACTTTCTAAGTAAATCGTCCGTTGTCACTTCGCTTTTTGATGCTAGTTTTGACTCTTCGAAGTTTGCAGGACCTGAAGACTGTAAGTCTGCCTTTTCGTTGCTGTGAAGCATTCTTTTTTCAACTTTGCCACAGTTTGAGTCGAAGATATAATAATTTTATTTAATTAATTCGAATTTGATAAATAAGTAATGTTTTGAATTAATTAAACTGTGGAATGGTTTAATAGCTGAAAGCCTACTGTAATATTTATACTTCGATTCTATAATTATAGCTCGCGTAGTGAGATGTTACAATAGCTATTAATGTAAAAAACCAGAAAATTCTCAAATGCCTAAAAAAATGATCATAGAGTAGTTTTCTGATCTGTTTCTTTTTTATGATGTTAAAGCGAACAATTTATTCCTCTTTGTATCTTGCTTGTATTTCACATAGAATTAATCAAAAGAGGAGCCTTAAAAATTAAAAAATTTTTTAGATTGAGGTGTTTCCGGGTTTTGCTTTGTTTTGTTTTTTTTTTGGTTTTCTTTGTTACCATATTGCACCCAAATTTCAAATGTATTTCCTCTAAAATGCTTCACTCTCTGCTCTAATTTTTTCATCAGATTAAAAATCGAACTAATCTCCTCTTTAGTGATATAATTTGTTTCTTTCGGTCGAATCTTTTTCGTTGTGAATAGCAACCGATTATGGAATATGAAATAACTCACAATGGCAGAGCAAACATTGTAATAACTAAGACTCTCGATAATATTTTTTTAATTGCTTATTCAATATATAGTTCGTTTTCAACCGGTCATCTGTCTCCGCGATCGTTGCACTTATCTTCATCTCGGTAAAGCATATGGAGCAGGTCACCTCTAATGATTTGATAGAGATATCTGTTAATATTGAATTATCATATTAAAATATCTCCATTATATATGTTTGGCAGTTTTTTCAGATCGGACAAATGGATATTTCAATGAATTCCCGAAGATGCTTGAGACATATAAAGATAATTCAAAAAAGTTGCTTGAAATGTTGCTACACCTATTTTACTGTTGCTCATTATCGATTGTTGAGTAAAAAGCATGAACAGAGGTGGCCTAGGCTTCAAAAATTATGATTCCTTCTCTGAATAAAGAATTGAGTAACAGTTAAATATATGGCTTCCCGTCAGTTCGCGTAATTAATCAAGACCTCTGAGAATTGATATATTATGACTTTGGAAAGTTAATTACTCAAGTTTAACAAATTAAAATTTATTCATTCTCAAATCTCAAATCCCAAAACAAGCAAAACAACAGAAGGCAAGAAAATGCTTCCAAAAAACAATGAAAAAGGGGATTCATCAAATCTGGTCGAAGAGGAATCAAAACAATTGCAAGATGAAACGCAGAGCGGCTCACCAAATAAACCATCAACAATCATCGGTATGATATTTTTTGTCGTAATCATTACATGAACCATTTTTTGAAATAGAAAACAGCCCTCCACAACCGAAGCTACTCGCTTGGTGCTCACAGTGGAATAATAAGATTAGTATTGTTGAACTCGAAACAAAGCAAGAGTTTGCTAATTTCGACGGAGTGAAACTCAACAAGGCTAAAGGTATTTTTAAGCCTTTCATTTCTGATCCAATTCGGTCACAATACATTAAAGGTGACAGCTGGACTCACGTAAAAGAGATTGCTAATACAGGACTTCTTGTTTCTCTTCATCACAACTATAACCAGTCTGCTAATCTAGAAGTGTTCGATGTCTCACGGAAAGGACAAACTAAGAAAATATATTCTTTTGAGGAAATATCTGGCAGTAGAATCATTATTAACTAAAATCTATCTCATCTTTTCTCTTTTCTAGTAACTGGTTTTGGAGATGTGACTTATAATCCAAGAAGGAACTTTCTTGGAGCAATGTGTGTTAGAGGAAAGATAGCTTACCATCTGTACAATTTTGGCACATCGAAATCCGATAGTATTGTAAAACTCATCCGAAAATCGAGATGGCACTCCCAATACAAGACTGAAGAAAGTAATTAAGAATTTTATTTACCACTCCTGACCCATTTTAATAAATTTTTATATAGAAAATTTCATAGCTAGCCTTGATTTCAATCCTAATGGGGAGGCTGTAGCAACCATTGACAAGTATGGAGTGTGCTTAATATCAGATGTAAACACCGACAGTTATTGCTTCCACCTCAGCATGGAGATGAGAAATGGCTTTGGTTCTGGTTAGTAATTTGTTAGAATATTATAATTTTCAACTTTTTTATTTCTATCAGGACCAGACATATTTCTTCTTAAATAATTTCTTCACTGCGTTAAAATTCTTAACTATGTTAATTACTCGTTAGATTATCATGCACGTTGTAGATGGAGCTCTAATCCTGATGAGCCATTATTATACGTCATGTATGATTGGAGGCGCCTCAACATCCTAGATGTTGAGAAGAAAGCTCTCATTTTGAAGAGTCCAGTTGAAATTGAATCAAAAGGTAAGAACAATAGTATTTTAATTTATACTTCTTCTTCTTTCACTTGGGAAAGAAGATTAACTTTATAATTTTACATTTCGAGCTTGTGTATTTTGGGTGATTCTTGTTGTCTGATTTGATATCCATATCTTATAGGCTGCACGTTCTGGATTGATGTATGTCAGAGTGATGGAAATATGTTGGCTGCAGGTAGTTCTGATGCGGATGTGAAGATATTTGACAAACGAAAGTCACAGGTTGTCCAAACTTTCGAGGGCATTCACACAAGTAATATTTTTTGTTTAATAAATAATTCCTGATTACTAATTGCGATTTTATAGGCGAGATCTGTTGTGTGAGATGGAGCCCAAACGGTGATATGCTCGCGAGCGCTTCCACTGATGCAACTGTACAATTATTGGACTTCAAAGCTGGAAAAAAGCTTTATACTGGAAGGACCTCACGCAGGGGTAAATTTTTACTGTTTGATTAATAAAGCTATTCTGACCATTTCTTAGAACTTGCTTCGTCAGTCTGTTTCATTTGAGAAAAAAAATCCATGCAAATGAGCACACGAGGGGAAGTAGCCACAAGAAGAAGTAATTTGGGAGAATAATCACCGGTTACAATGAATAATAGTGTGTTAAAACTGCATATGTCAGGGATTATACACTATTCTTCCGAGCAACATGTATTCTTCCAATCTCAAAACAAAACAATTGGTGAAGGAAACTCAACATTCAAACAAAAAACAAAAAAAGAAAATTTCTTAACTTTTGAGTTATTTCATCGTGAGAATGTGAACAAGCTTTTCAATTATAAGGAAACTTTAACGACATGGTAGAAGTTAATTTATTGGTTGACACAAAAACGTAATCATTTGAATATGAGTAAAACGAGACCATCTCGCCTCTAAGCTCCCGCCGGCTTTTGAAGTACATTCATGGGACTAGAAGAGATAGTACGCTAGCTTCTTTTATCGCTCCCAGGGTTCAACTTCGTGAGTCTCTCCCAAATGATTTATCGAAATTATAAGTCAGAAGTGAAATCAACTAACTACTGTGTGTCAGGATAGAAAGGAGTAAAGTTCGGACAAATGAATTCGGATTCGACTGCATAAATTCGAATTTGCCTCAAATGTTAAGAGCTTGCCTCAAATGTTAAGAGCTTGCAACTCAAGACCACTTCCTCAGTGTGTGTGCCCCGTCAACTCGGAGGTAAGAGAGCTGCTACGTCGCTCGATTCCCTCCTGGATGTTCTTAAAGCATTTCTTGAAGCGAGATTTCAACTAGTTACTTAAAAACATAAGGAGCACTTGTGTTCGAGTTCTCAAGAGGAGCAATTCCGTTACGTTTTATTTCTGAGTCTCTAACCAGTGTAATTAATGTTCAATGAATAAGAAGATACACAAATGTATTCTCTCTGCTGGCGTATCGAAAGTATTTCTGCAGTATATTATTACCACTTAATAGAGTCAATCTACCAGATATTACAAGGAGCATAGCTTTTTTTTAGTCATCTAACAAGAGTCTCTGAAGCAAGTAGATATGAAATTGATATTATATAAAATGTTAATGTAGCAACAATAAGAAATAAGCAAATACTAAAATGTGTATCGAGTTAAATTCCTCATAAAATAAACCTTGATTTGATCTAATTTGACCTGATATGGCGTTATTCATATATGTGGATAAGTTATCCATATTTGTGGACGTGTACCCCAAATATGAGAGATTTCGTTTTACAGACAAAGGTGAGTACAAAATAATTCTATTCTGAGCTCCGTTTTAGTGAACTAGGGTCTTCTTCTGCAATTTTTTCACAGTCACATAAATGAACACCACTAGATATTAATAGCGATTCAGAAATTCCATTCGAACATGTCATGCCAACTCTTAACTTGCTGATACAACTGCTTGAGCCTTAAAGTTGTTCTGAGTAAACATGATTCAAATTGAGTATCTCCGAAATCGATTTTAGATGATATCTTGTCATTGGGTACATAAATTAGATATTTTTAAGTCAAAAAGTAAGTAGCAAGAATGTTGTTGTCTTTCTTTACGTCGATTCATTTAATACTCAATTGCATTTGGAGTTTCGCTAACGTTCCAAAGAGAAAATCCAAATTTTACATAAAAAAATTTTTTCTATTGGAACCTTCATTCTCTTTGTTCTCATCAAATGGAACACTCAGTAATTTGATAAATTCCTTTTCTTTTCCTAATTATGAATATTTCAGCCAAATAAAAAATTTGAGGTTTGGAGAATTTATAAAGTTTGCAGCTTTTGTCATAAAACATTAAAATGAGAGGTTGTTTGAGGTTGTGTTACTCCAGAACATCTTAGCACACTGCCAATATTTATTTATCTCTCTATCATATTTTTCATTTTGAATTTCGATGTTAAAGATAAGAACTTAGATTTTTAATTATTCTAAAGCGAGATTCAAGAAATAGTTTGGAAAGTAATATCAGGAAAGTTTCCATAAAAAATGCCATGAATGACAGGCCAGATGTATATGTGAAGTTTTTGAAAATATCGTCATATTTTTATCTCAAATAACTCAAATGTCTATAATTTTGCTAGTAATTCAAAGAGATTCTGAATATTATGTCGTATCCGAGCTGAGTAAAGGTTATACTCAAGAAAACAATCTATTCTTGTTTATGGGCATTTTTAGTGAGAGATGATTAAGGTGACTGATAATTTTTATTGTAATATATTTGCTTTGTATTTTGTGGATCCTTTTTAGTTTTGCAACCGCACAGGGAAATTTTGTAGAAAACTATAAATGTTACATAAATATAATGCATAATAGATTTCCTTGATTTGAATTTTTTTTGATATGTCAACTACCGCCAAATTGGCTGATTTCTCCATCTTATGATGCAGAGA
>ENA-UOUE01000732-UOUE01000732.1-compost-metagenome-genome-assembly--contig:-NODE-732-length-25119-cov-12.262519_pt1 | contig 25119 bp, 24 predicted proteins | sample MGYA00238146_ERZ747223 | MGnify/ENA primary metagenome ERZ747223 (study PRJEB28781, sample SAMN06268865) | compost metagenome | isolation source: single cell | place: USA: California, Emeryville, Joint...
TACGTGTATGTTGATCTTTATAAAAATCGAATTAAATCCGAATAACGAAATATCTATAAGTTAAACACTTGTCAATTATTATAACTAAATATCCAAAAATTTCCTTATCGATGTCGAAAGTACACGACAAGAAAAAGCAAGGTGAAACCGAAAAATCCCAAGACGAAGGCTCCCTCGGCAGCTTCGTTCAGGAACAGGCCCAGAAATGGTCTCCTGCTCTCACAATGACCATTCTCCTCGCAATCTGTACCATGGCTATCCTTATCAGAGTCTTTTCAGTAATCGAACTTTTCCCTTCCTCCTTCTCTTAACCTGCGTTCCAGGTCATTCGTTACGAAAGTGTTATTCACGAGTTCGATCCTTGGTTCAACTTCAGAACAACCAAATACCTCGCTAAAGAAGGTCTTTATGGCCTCTGGAACTGGTTCGATCACGAATCATGGTACCCACTCGGAAGAAGTGTCGGAGGAACCGTCTACCCAGGCCTCATGACCACTTCAGGCATCGTTTACTGGTCTCTCCACGCCATCGGCTTCCCTGTTGATATCAGAAACGTCTGCGTCTTCTTGGCTCCAGTCTTCGCTGCCTTCACTGCTCTTGCAGGATACGGCCTCACCAAGGAAATCACCAAGAAATCCGAAGCCGGACTCTTCTCCGCTCTCTTCATCGCAATCGTCCCATCATATATTTCCAGATCCGTTGCTGGTTCCTACGATAACGAAGGTGTCTCAATCTTCGCATTGGTCTTCACCTTCTTCATCTACCTTAAATCAGTCAACACAGTAAATATTTCAGGCTTTATTCCTCTGAAAACGCACTCTTAGGGTTCCATCCTCTGGTCCTGCTTTGCTTCCCTCGCCTACTTCTACATGGTGTCCGCTTGGGGTGGCTACGCTTTCATCATTAACATCATCCCAATCTTCACCGTCTTCCTCCTCATCGTCGGAAGATTCGACACTAAGGTCTACGTGTCTTACAGTATCTTCTACGTGATGGGAACTTTCATGGCCATGTTGATTCCTTTCGTCGGATTCCAAGCAATCTCCAGCTCTGAGCATCTTGCTTCCCACGGTGTCTTCTTCTTCCTTCAGGTAAATTCCCCTTCGAGTAGTCCTTCCCATTGACAAAATGTATTACTAATAAAGGCATACATGCTCGTCAACTGGGTCAGAAAGCACATTACCAAGTCCGGATTCTACCTCCTTATCAGACTCTTCATCACTGGTATCGTCAGCGTCCTTGTCTTCGGCTTCCTCTTCCTCACTCTCGCTGTAAGGAAACATTCTTCACCGTTTTTTTAAAATCACATTTGACTGCAGGGCAAAACCAAATGGAGTGGAAGAAGCATGACCCTCCTCGACCCTACCTACGCTAAGAAATACATTCCAATTATCGCTTCCGTCTCTGAGCATCAAGCTACCACATGGTATGTTTCTTTTCTGCTGATCTCGGTATTAAAAGCGAAATAGGTCCTCTTTCTTCTTCGATCTCCACTATTTGGTCATGTTCACCCCAGTCGGACTTTACTACTGCTTCAAGAAGCCAACCAACACCAAGATTTTCGCCGCGATCTACGTCGTCCTTGCCGTCTATTTCGCTAGTGTCATGGTCAGACTTCTTTTGGTCTTGGCTCCTGCTGTCAGTGTCATGGCTGGCATCGGTGTCTCATCCACCGTCAGATTCTTCGTCAAGTCCATCAGAGGATTCAAGCACCCTGAACACGTAACAAAAACGCAATTTCCGATTGAAAAACTGATTTTTTTTCTTCTTGTAGAACAAGAGAGCTGCTCCAATCGAAGTTTCCCTTCTTGGTCTTGCCTTCATCATCTACTCCGTCTGCATCTACATCTTCCACTCTGTCGCATCCGGTGCTGAGGCTTACTCTTCACCATCCATCATTCTCGCCAGCAGAGACAGACAAGGAAACAGATACATCATCGACGACTACAGAGAGGCATACTACTGGCTCAGAAGAAACACCAGACCTGACGCTAAGATCATGTCCTGGTGGGATTACGGCTACCAGATCACCGGTATGGGTAACAGAACCGTCCTCGTCGACAACAACACCTGGAACAACACCCACATCGCTACTGTCGGTCTCGCCATGTCCAGCCCGGAGGAAGACGCTTATGAAGTCGCTGAAAGACTTGACGTTGACTACGCTCTTGTTATCTTCGGTGGTTACTCCCACTATTCTGGTGATGATATCAACAAGTTCCTTTGGATGGTCAGAATCGGAGGTGGCGTCTATCCACATATCAAAGAAGAAGATTACTTCAGCAAGGGACAAGTACCATTCATCTGCATGACAACTTGTCTTAACGTATTTTTCTTAATAATTACAGTACAGAATCGATCAGTTCGCCTCTGAAACTATGCTCAACTGCTTGATGTACAAGCTGAGCTACTACAGATTCGATGAAGTTAAAACACAATACAACAAGCCTGCTGGTTTCGATACCGTTAGAAATGCTGAAATCGGCGTAACTACTCTCGTTTTGAGATGAAAGGATTAATTAATTTTGTGATTAGCATAAAGGATTCAAGCTCAGAAGATTCGAAGAGGCCTTCACCAGTGAGAGCTGGATAGTTAGAATCTACAGAGTTTTGCCAAGAGAAAACAGAGAGTCGATCACCTTGAAGCCAAGAAAGCTTGCCAATTACCCTGCCAAGGATAAACTCCAGAGCTTCAAGGAAAGTTCTCTTGCCTTTGCGAACTATAAGTACAATGACAAGGTCGTTGTCTCCAAGAGAAAGAAAGACGAATAGAAATAAATCTATCATTGATATATCTTTGATGTGCTAGATACACATTTGAAAAATTTCCTTAAATTTCCATAATTTGATTTCTTGAGCGCATTACATTTGAGAAAGAACCTTCGATATCAAGAATGGTCCGAAATAAACAGCTTTAATAATTGTTTTTAGAGGTGTTTTTTAGAGATTATCTGTTAAGAGCTCTCCAAAATTTTCAAGTCTTGGAATGACAAATTTATTAGTGAATGCGAGTAATTTTATTAAAGTGTCCCGAAACTTGCATCGCAAGCATTAGTATATCAATCTACAATAAGCAATGTCACGTGCATTCTCTGCATGTATGGTTGAGGAAGCAGAGAAAGATACAAAACAGATTGGATAATTGATAATAAGCAAGACGCCGCGCTGCAAATCATGGGGTACTTTTTAATACTAATCTGTCACCAAAGATGACATTATTTTTCTGGAATTATGTTTCAAAAGATAAAGAGACTGAAGAGAAAGAGAAAGAGAGAGAGAAGAAAAAAGCCCCCTCCATTTGCTCATTTTGGTTTGTAAGATAGTTTTCGCTGTGATTATTGGGTATGTTATGTTGTTTTCTTTTTTGCTGGTACAATTACATATGTTTTTTTATTTGGCAACACTTGATAATAGTTAATCAGATGTTTTCCAAATTAGTATGAATTTGCAATTAAGAGATGTGAAAAAACAGTTAACTAGCTATTTGTATTTTAATTCATGAGAAACCAACTGTTTTCAAAAACATAACATTCGATTTATGTGCTCAATTAATTAAGGACTATTTTCTTAAAATTATGGTAAGCCAGAACATTTCTTTCATCATTTTACTCGTTTTTTACCCTTGCACAATTTCATTACAGGAGAACAATTCTATATAGCAATCTGCTATTTTGATTGATTCTTTGTATAACCATTACTACCAATTTGCTGAGCTATTATTATCATCGTAATTACCCCTACTATCATTACGAAAACAAGCATTCAAATTTCTTTATTTTTTCTAATCAGCGAAGTAACCTGAATACCAAATAAGACACATATCGTGATCGTAAGATTTCAAATACCCATGCTTTAGATGATGTTCCAAAACTACCATTACATTTGAACTTGTCTACTTAAAACATGATTTTATTGTTTCTACTTTCAAAAAAAATTAATTTTCAATTATAAAAATCAAGAGCAAATTCAAAATAAATTGCTTTCTTTGCCAATTTATTAGAAAACGCTTTATCAATTGAAATTAGAAAAAAACTTGTATCATTTCCAATGACTGCTCCCTTGCAAACTAACAAAATAATTAGATATATCAACCTCCCTTCTCTCTCTCGTACTTTTCCGACAACAACAACAAAAATTTAACATCGTTATTCTCACGGTAAAACTATCATTAACAACAAATTGGGTATTCTTTGTGGTGAAAACTTCAATTTTCAATTATCTCATTGATTTTAATAGACAAACATACAACAATATATTCTTCTACTAAATGCTACAGATTTCTAACTAATACCAAACACTTCCCACAATCTAAGAATATTCATCATTTGAAGGCAGGTCCTCTAAATCCTCCTCACCAACTTTGACACCATCTTCATCACTCACTTCATCATATGACTCTTCTTCGCCTTCACCTTCCCCTTGCAGGTCATAGGCTTCATGGCCTTCGTCATCATCCTCCTCTTCGTCCTCATAATCATTTTCGTCATCCTCATACTCTCCTTGCTTTTCTTCTTCTTCCTCTTCCATATTGTCTTGAGCTTCCTCATCTTTGAATTTCTAATCCCAAAATTAAGTTCTTCTCAAACGCAAAAAATTACTTTCTTCTTCTCTAATTTAGCTTTCATCTTCTCATTCGCAAGCTTCTGGAGCTTCTTTTTCTCAGCCTCCTTCCTCTTTTGTTTCTCTTTAAGACGTCTCCTTTGCGCTTCGATTTCTTGAGGCGTTTTTTTAACTATTCACACCATCAATTCAAAGATTCTTTAAAAAATGACTTACTCAGTCTATGATAAACAACGTTTCCTTTGAGCACACCTTCTTCAATCTTGATCAACCTCAATTGCATTCTCGGGCCAATCTCCTATAAAATCCAAGTTTATTAGAGCTCTTCAACGATTTTCTTACGCTCAGTCTAATCGAGATTTTCTTCGTCGTTTTGCTTTTAGCGTCTTCAACTGTCTGTATCTCTTCCATATCAACTTCTGAGAAATAGTCGTCTCTCAACACATAATCGCTAATATCATTGTATTTTCCCAAGTTTGGAACTCCTTTCGACTGCACCAGGTTTCTGATCTAATCAATTTCAGTGCGAAAATTACACATTTGCTGTCTCAAAGCGATAGCCTACCTTTTTATTGATTCCGGCTTGTACGTACTTGATTCCATAGTATCTAAATTCGATAACGTCTGACTTCTGATCAAGACTGAACATCACAGTCTTTCTCATGCTATCGACTTTCACCTAACGACGGTTACCGAAATGAGGACTTGAGATCTTTACTTTCAATGGATCAAGTGGAGGGAACATGCTCTGGAGCATTGAGTGTACAATAGAGTAATGAGTGTTTGACTGTCCTTCACCTCCAGCAAATTGAGGGAAGCCGTTCAGGACGAGAAGAGGAGCGATCTGAGATTTCGGGAAAGTTTTTGGTTTTCTCTGAGAGTTTCTTATGTCGCTAAGAGATAGAAGATAAATTAGTCGGCCGCTGAGAAAATGGGCTTACCTCTCAGTAGAGTATTGCATAATCCTGAAGGTGACTGTTGGACCATCTGGCAATTTACAAAATCTGATGTAATTTTCTAAGAAACGGAAGGTAAGCTAGATGGCCTTGGGTTTAGGTGTACTTTCGTCAGTAGAGGAAAAAAGTATCATATGGGTGACTCCGAAGCCTCCGGCGGCTGATAAATAATCTTTCAGCTTGTTCCTGCCGGACTCCTGGGCAATAATAAACCTTTAAGTTTTTTGACATGGGGTGTCTATTTACGCGTAATTTCATTGCTGTGTTCGGATACATGACTTCTCTCATGCTTCTAATTGTTTCTTTGATGGTGGCTGGAACTCTGCCTCTTTTGATGATGAACGCTTGATATTTTTTTCATAAGCCCCTGAATGCTATCAGTTGATGTTACATTTTGGAGTTTTGAGGTCCCTGCTGGCTTCCTCCTCAGTTGGCTCTTTATGAGTTCTGGTCTTTTTCTAAATATGCAACGAATGTAACATAACCGACATGGGAAAGGTAAGTACTCTTCTTCCTCCGACTCTTGGCATATTTGGTCTCTTGTGAAATAAAAAATCCTAATTCAGAATTATCAAAATCGAGAAAACCTTGCTTTATGTAAAATTTTTCCTGATTTTTCCAGCAAAATTCTAACGTCTCGTTACTGAGGCTGCAATACATCATTTACACTTATTACTGTAATGCAGCACAGAATAAAACTCACTGAATCAAATTTTGTGTCTTGGACAGATTAATCATTCACATTTTTTACAAGTTACTCTCTTATTCTACTGTGCTTGATTTGGATATATAACTCTATATGATATGATACATTACAAGAGCAGCTTGATGGATATTTTCGATCTATACCTATCGTTTCTAATTTTTCTGAAATAAATACATTTGAGAATTTTTTCTCGAATACTGGCAGTACTTGGTGGTACTATGAATGAATATTTTCCCTATTCTGGAAACTCACATTCCTCAACCTAACCTTTCAGGAGAGCGTCTACCCTCATAATAACCAAGCTAGATATATTCTGAATAATAAAAGTGATATGCATAAAGTTCAGTTGAATTGACTGTCTTTAATGTTTTCTAACAGTTATGAAGCTGTTAACAGGTCAATAGAGTTCAACATTCGATATGAAATACAACGGCATTCCTCCAAGCAAGCAATGAATTTTCTCTCCTGAAAACTCCTTCATATCAAATATCTCTCTCTAAGGCTTAAAAGAAGGTCTGTCTGGGCGGCTTTCGTAACCTGTTCGCAGATGGTAGTCGTAATCATATTGAATGTAGACTATGATTAAAATGATAATTTATTAGGACATTTCGAAGAAGCGGAGCTCCTTACCAAAAACACCCAAGGAAAACATAGCCCACATCAAGGCAGCGCTATTGTAGTTGAAATTCCATGTCTGAAAATCCTTTGGATAGACAAATATATCATTGGCTGCATATTCTGGCTTGTCTCCCTTCTTGAATCCGGCCCTTTTCGTGCTATTCACCAGTCATTGTTAGCAAAATCTCTACTCAATAAGAATTATCATGATTACGGGTCAAGTTTCCTGATTGGAAGGTCTATTCTAGTAATATTCTTATCGATGGAATCGTTTCTGAGAGCAACTCGAGCGACTCTTTGTCTGAAAAGCTTGGAAATCATTTTTTATTCCACACTGTAGGAGCGATCCTTCAAATAATTACGTACTTATGTAATTAATTAATTCGGGGTAGTAGTTAGTCAATAATCTTGATTAGAAAACAAGCAATTCCTTTTACAAAATGCCACACGATTCAAGAAACGCGTCTCCAAGTCCTTATGCAGGCAGAGGGCTTTACAACGCTATGGGTACTACCATCGCTATTTCACTCTTAAGGCTCATAATTTGGACATTTAGCCCACAATAACATCACCAGCAGGCCTGGAGAAATCATTGAATCCATCCCACCTCAGCGCCCTTCGAAAAACATGGCTGAGGCCTCGATGAAAGTGCTCAGACTGTACAGAAAATCCTGCAGAATGGTAATTCTAAGCATTTGAGGCCGTTCTTATGACACAAAAATAGATGCCATTCATCATTAGAATCCACAATATAGCTGCTAGAGTCACCGCTGTGGCTGCGATGAATAATCTCGCTGAGTACTTTAGAGAAAAGAGCTTTATGAGAGACCCTAGACTCGTTGACGCCACCGTAACCAGAGGATACGAGAGATTGTTTGAAGCGATCAACCATCACACCCACACTCCTTACATCTTCAAGTTCATCTGCCCAGACGTAAGCAATTCGATCTTTGGTGCGCAGCTAACAAATTATATCATTTTAATAGAATCTTGCAACTGGAGAGCATGGTTATTCGTATCTCAATGAGAAGAAGTACAAAGGAAAAACTAAATTCTTGAAAGATTTCTATCACGGCAAAGGACCTTACTATTAAGTATTGAATTCGTGAATGAATCGCTTGATGTTTCTTTGAACTTTCATGCAATTTGTCTTAAGTGAGGTTTGAAACTCAAGGACAGTAATACTCATCCCAAAAGTTTAACGAACCAACGCGGTTAATTGTATAATATGGACATAAGACCATGATCTGCTTAGTAGACCGCAACGATACAATAAATAAGTAATACATCGATTGATACAAAGAGACAATAATGAGAGATAGAATAAAAGCGGTGACTAAGCGATTATTTCTTCATGTAATAGCGAAGCTTTAAGAGCTTTTAGTTTGTTAAGATTGCTTCGTCTCTTCTCAATAGTCTTATCTAAATTCTGACTGAACTTATCAATTTGTTGTGGGTTTCGCTCTCTATTTTCTGCTGTTCTCTTCAACTCCGAGAGATAGTCATACCAAATGGCCAGCAGCTCTTCTAAATGAATATACCGCTTCTTGTCGCCAAGCCCTCTATCACTAAGCGCTGACGCCTCCAGGGTATTCCTGGCGAAATAATACAGTTAAACTTCATTAACAAAAAACTTGTTTACGAAAGTGTTTTGCTGTAATCTCGTGAATTAAACTCATCAAGCATGATCTCATACTTCTCCCCTTTAAGCTGCACGCTCAGCTCTTCGAGTCTTCTGTTCACTTCGATGCACATGTCTGTCTGAGGGACTCTATCCAAAGCTCTCATCTCACTAAGGAGCTTTTTAGGGATGTCTTTGATAACCGCGGCTCTTCGGTTGTTGAGGTCAGTGGTTTGATCCTTCAGCATATAATAATCCCCCGTAATCAAATCCGCGCCTTTCCTCCAACGGTTCAGAAGCGTGGCTATCTTCCGAGCTTTTTTGAGGAATTTCTCTTCCTCGATTCTAATGAGAGCAGCGCAAGATTTCTTCGCGTTTTTTACAAGATCAGCATCGAGGTTCGCAAGAGAAGGGCTTTTCTCGTCTTGGAATGAAGCGACGTGATAAAATTCGTTAATGTCGAACATGTCGACGAATCTGTCGAGGTGAGGCTTTGGTGTTGAGAGCTTGAAAAATGGAATCATCTGGTGTGGGAATTCTTGGGCAAGGGCTGCTTTCAAGCAGATTTCGGAAAACACCCTCAAGAACCTGATGATCTTTTCGCCATGAGTGAGGTCGAGGACGGACTTTCCTACAATGAACCCTCGAGGTATCTGAAATAAAGAGAGTTTGGTGATGAGAAATGGGAGATTAGGTGGTTACTTTGCCGTCTTTTTCGAGGATTTGGAATAAAGACAAGCAAACATTTTTGAATTCGATCGATTCACTGAGGTTACGAGGAGGGAAGCAGGTGTTGAAAAGCATTAGGAGGTCCTTGTTTGCGATCTTTTGGAAGAGGAAGTACAGAACGTGGTAAATGGCTTTGGCATTCTGACTGTGTTATTGATGAGTATCAGAGAAAGAAACGAAAACTATTACATATCAAAAGCATTTTTTGTGATTGAAACCTTATATTCTTTTTCAAATTCAAAAGGCTTTAGCCCTAGGAGGAGGAGGTTTTGATAGAGAATGGTCTTGCTGTCGATCGCATTTGCCAGTATATCTTCTGCCTGCATTTTATCAAATTTTAACATACTTTTTGTTTTTTAAAATTCAAATACTTTTTTATTCTCCCAACTAATTAGCGAAACTATGAAATTAGAAGATTGAGCTTTCAAGCACTTATACATAACGTAGAGCTGTAGTTCAGAAATCCTTTTTTCGAATTAATTCCTCTGATATGAAGCGTTTAAATTTATTCATACGCGATATGAAGCATTTAGCTCACACTGACAAGCATTTACATTCATTCATTTCACATATCCTATTCATTATGATCATCATCGCTATCCGAATTATCTCTTCTTTTGCCCTTGTCTCTTCTATTATTCTCCGGAGACTGGGATTTTTTGTCTTCCTCGTCTTCGTGTTCTTTGTCTTCAATCTCTTCGTGTCCTCCTTCTATTCTCTCCTTCAATTTCTTCGCGTAAGCGTCATAATCATCCATTAAATTTCGAAGCGCAGTGACAGATTTTTCAACGATCTTTTCTTTCTCCTCCTGTAATATTGTTATATTAAAACTCATAACTCATCACAAGCAATAACTTACAAGCATCATTTTCTTCGTGTCAGCAATTAACGTGTCAGTCTTTTCTTTCTGCTTCGCAGGCATCCAAAAAATATGCGGCTTTTCTCTAAAAAAAAAAACCCGAATAAATACATTACCAATTCAAAGATATAAACTTCGTTTGAATGAAATTCCCAAGCGTCAAGAAGTGCTTTTCTGAAGACTTGAACTATTTATATCAAGAAGTATGGATTAGTACACGATTTATATAATTGGGAGGTTATTTACCATTCTTTCGTGGTCAGTTTTTAGCAAGTCTCTGTCAAGTTTAATTTTTTCTTCTAAGAATTGTTTTCTCTTTATCTGCGGAATTAGCACGAGTATTATTACAAATGCGCAATCAAGCTTTTCGGTTTACCTCCAGCTGAACTTTCTGTTCCTCTTTAAGCTTCTGTGATTCTTCTAATTCGTGCTCCTTGATTTTGTTAACAGCCGCGGTTTGCTTTTGAATCTACGCAATTCTTGAAAAAAACGCTCAGTTTCATTGATAATTACCACATTGCTTTGCTGCTCCAAGGTGTCTTTGGCTCTTTCGAGATGCTTTTTCATAAACCCAAACATATTTCGATTTCTGCCCATAAGATCCTTTGGGAGTTCACGAACAGGAGGCTTTTCAGGCTCGACAAACTCTCCCATTCGTTCCATTTTCTTCGGGTCTTTCTTAGTTTCGTGTTCATGCAATACAACAACCGCAGATCTTTTTTTCTATATTAGATCGAAATTACTCATGCAAATCCCTACCCAATTTTCTTCGCAGCGTAACCTGAGGAGCCGGTTGACGACTTGGATATTGCTGAATCTCTTCTCTAAAAGCAATTAAATCGGAGGGTTGCCATATGGGGAGTTATGCGGACAAGATAAACAGGAGAGAATGTCCATTTGGAGGGAAAATCAAAACAAAACCTGCACGCCAACGAAACGATTAACTGATGAACGAAGCTAGTATTTGTTTACATTTACTCCTATCTGTGGAGGTTCGTCGTCCGGATTTAGTTTTGTTCGTTTCTTTAAAGCAGGAGAGTCTTTCTCGTCTCTTTTGTCACGATCGCCTTCTTCCTTTTTGCTGTTGCCTTTCTGGAGTTTAACACTGTGGAATGTAGAGAATTGGGGTTTATTGCTGTGCTGGAAGGTTGATTGTGATTTACCCTGCATAATAAGCGGCTTTATCGATTTCCTCGAGATTTTTCATCAACTCTCTTCGTTTGTTCAGAAGAGTCTTTTTCCGGTTCTCGATGTCGTCGAGAACGAGCTTCACTTCTCCAATGTTTGATGAGAGGTTCACGTTTCCGGAAGTCATTTTCTCGAATAGGCAATTAATTATTTATCGAAATTTAAGCTGCAAGGAAATCTTTCAATTGTAGTAGGATTTCAAATCGTTAGGAAAAAGAATTTGAAAAACAGCTGCTAATGGCTATTTTTCTGACTTCAAGGTGTTGAAAATCGAAGAACGAGACGAAAATGAGCAGAAAATCACTTTGACAGATATCCGCAAATTATATTGCGAGTTATTGATGGTGATGAAACCGACAGAAACATGGTAATTGAATTGTGACTGCCAAATTGGTTGTTGCGATGGAACTTTTCTTCAGAAGCGACGCTTGATATTGAAATACTAAACAGCTTGTTGCATCAATAAAACTCTATTTTAATATTTCACCTTAAAATTTTTGGAAGTAGCTGACTGACAATACGAGGTTGTGTTGTCTCACCCAGAATCTGATACAGCAAAACGAATGAGAATTTGCAAAAGAAAATCATTATGCTCCACGAAAATAAATTTTTCCCTCCTGCTGAACTTTTTCTGTTATCCTTAAAATTTCAAATGGTCTTTGCAACGAATCAAAAATGTTGTGACTTCTGCGTCTTTTCCGTTTCGAAATTTTTCAAAATGATCGATGGAGTGGCTCCTCATTTTTCCGAACGAATTTTGCCGAGGTTTTCGAAACAGATTACACATTGCGCAGGTCGTATTGAAGGAGAAGAAAGACATCCTTAAAATAAGTACAAACTTTCGCCTTCGTTCGTACTCGACACTGAAAATTTACAGATCAGTTTCGAGACGAACCTGCGCCAAATAGAGGTCTACTACTCAGTAATAGCACTTCGGAAAACCAAATTTTGGTGGAATTCTGTTGGAAAGATATTTAGATCCTTAGAAAAAAATTCTCTGACGGATTAAATACTATGATATCAATAAACCTATCATTATTTTTAGTATAAAATTTTGCTTCATTTCCCGACAATGGAAGGAGATATCAAAATCTTAGTTCCTCAATCCCAACAAGTCGCCGTAGGAGTCGATTTACACCCATCGAACGTTTCCAACCGTTTCATTGACCAAAAAGAGGCTCAGAACCCTGAACTCCAAAAGAAATTCTACGAACCCATTGCTGATTTCATCGCTGGCAAAAAGTTAGAAAGAATGGTCCTCATCCAATCTAAAGTCAACGCGAACTCGGTCAATGCCAACCTCTCATACTTTGCAAGCAAAATCAACCTTTTCGAGAAAATGATCATTGAATTCAAAAGATTCTTGGAAGAAGTGAAGAAGAAACTGGAGGACAAATTCCCGTCAAGGAATCAGAGCGGAGTTGACCCCGAGTTCTTCAGAAAGACAGCTGATAGAACCGCGATCATGCAAGTTCAGAGGTCGAAACTGCTGAGCACGAAATTTAAAGATCAGAAATTGCTCACAGAATACACGCAGAACTACGTCCGTTTGGCAAATGAGCTTGAAACGTTGGAGAACTTTTTAAGCGTGAAAGATACAATCGAAGGCGGCCAAATCGAAGCGATGGAGACGCAACTAGCTAATCTCAAGAAAGCGCTTGAGAAAGACTTGCAGAGCACGCTTTACAAAGAAAAAAATGAGAAGCTGATCCTTAGAGACGAAAAATTTGATCTTAAAGCAGAGGATTTGCTGAGGATGTATAAGATTGAGAGCTTGTCAGAAATCAAGGTTGATACCCCAGTTATCACTGGAGACGTCAGAGCTGAAAATCAGGACCTTAAGCCGCTTCTTATAGCGCTGGATTCTGCTCAGAATACAGTTAATCTTGACTTGAGGTAAGAGTTGGAGTTCCTGAAAAAATTGTTATAATTGGCTGTTTAAAGGCTGACGAGAATGTCACATCAAGGATTGATGGATGTGGTGGTCAGGCTGAACACTTTCAACACTTTTGAGAACGCTACTTATGCTTTCTCTTGGTATGTTTGTGAAAATTTTTCCTGAATAGCTGAGACTTGAACCAAAGGTGCGATAAACTGAACATTGAGATTATTCGAGTCTTGGGGTATCATCTCAGCAGACAGACAAAGCTAAATTGTTTGAAGCTGTCCTTCGAAGGGTAAAAGAAGTTTAGGAAGAGTCTAGTTTAATAATTTTGTTTCCAGAGCGGATCAGCTAACTGATGATGGGGTGCTAGAACTCGCAACGAATCTGATAGCCTGCAAAAAAATCGAGTGCCTTAATTTGGATTTCATCTGGTGAGAAACAAGTTTGTACTGGCCTTATATATTGATTTTTCAATTTAAAATAGCTGTAATTCAATCACACCGAAAGGTTTCGATATCATCCTCAAGCATCTCAATAAAATGCCTGGTCTCACTGCCTTGTCTCTGACGTTTAGAATGTGCAAAAACTTTGATAATGACGCAGCAGCGTCATTCGGGGAAATTCAGACCCTGACTAAAATTGAAGACCTGTCAATCGATGTTTCCGAGTAAATTCTAGCAGCCTCTTCATTCGCATACTTACAATAATCGCCTTTCCTAGCTGCAAGCTTCTTGGTGATAAAGGCTTAACTGCTATTGGAACATTTATCGGAAAATCTCTCAGCCTATCAGCCTTCACACTTAACTTCAAAAAGTAGAAATATTTGATTCACACATGCGATTCCTAATCATACAAATAATTAGCTGCGCTCTTATTACAGACAAGGGTATCGCCAGCTTTGTAAAAGAAGTCGAGCCTGTTAAGAGCCTTAAAAAAATCCAACTGATCCTAGCAAAGTAGCTATCCATTTCTGATAGTATCTCACTAAATCTACTCTTCTAGTTGCTCTTCACTCACCAACGCTTCCATTCTGAGCCTCAGCCCGCTATTCGAGAGACACAAAGAGCTTCGCAAACTTATTTTGAATCTCAGAATGTGAAATTATATTTCACATAGGGCTTTTTCTCATACTGTTTAGGTGCAAAAAGATCGGTAACAAAGCCGTCATAGATCTGGCTCTGAAGCTGCCCGTAAATTTGACTGCACTTGCGATAAACTTCTATGGGTATCTCCCTCCCTCAATGACATTTTTCTATAATCTGCTGTGTAATAATAAGATGCTTAAATATTGATGAAGATGGCATCATGCAACTGATTAAATCAGTCGGAGGACTAATGAAGTTAAAGGGACTTGTTCTCAACTTCTCCGGGTAATTCCATTGATTGGTGCGTTGCTGTATCTCACTGATTTAACTCGTATAAAGACTTGAAAGCATGACCAATCAATGCGTTTATGAGTTCGCGAAAAAGTTCACCGGTCTGAAAGAGGTGAACAAGTTGAATTTAAATTTCGAAAGGTTAGTGCGCTATGCTATTTATCGATGAATGCAAGCTTTCATACTCTTTAGATGCGATCAAATCTCAGATTCTGGACTATTGGATCTCGCCGTAACCATCAGAGACTTCAAATTACTCGAAGAAGTCTCGCTTAATTTCCGATTGTACCTCTCTTATAGCTCTCCGATCATTAATGACCGTACTTAATCAGATGCAAGAAGGTCACTGACGACGGCGTTAAGCAAATCGCGTCAAAATTATGCGAGTTAAAAGACCAACGACTACTCAAAGTTATCAACTTAGACTTCACATTGTATTGCCTCTCCTCATTACAGTTATCTTACATCTCACCCTTAGCTGCAAGGAACTTACTAACCAAGGCGTTAGAGGCTGCGTGTCGCAAATCGGTCAGATAATCACGCTTGAAGAGCTCACACTTAACTTCTCTGGGTATCTTTCTAAGGCTACAATCTTACTTATATTTAATAAGCTGCCCGAATCTTGACGATGAGGCAGTCATTTTCTCTGCCTTCTCGCTCTGCGAGCTGAAGAATTTGAAGAGCTTCGTTCTCAACTTCTCAGGGTATTTAAAAAAATATTCGGAATCTTTGAGGATAATGATTTAATCAGATGCAAGAACATAACTGATAAAGGAATACTTGATTTGACCTCTAGATTCGAGAAAAATATTTTGCAAAACCTCTACTTGAACTTTTCAGAGTAAGATTGGTTGATGTTAAAAGCCTTGTTTGTTTACATAAATCAATAGGTGTGAGAAGATAACTGAAAAAGGTAAGGCTGCTCTGAGTGCATTGCAGGACAAGATCGATAAGAAGAGGTTGCGCTCTCCGAATGTAAGTAGCTTTGAAATTTAGAGTGTCGAAGGACTCTCTGAGTGGTTCTTTAGGGCTGCTTGGTGGCCGAGTAAATGATTAAATCTAAAGAATTTTGCTAAGTACTATTAAGATAAGATATATATAAATATATATGAAAATTTGATTCCTTGTTGACTATAGAAAAGAGAATTCAAACAGAGTAATGAACATAAGGTCAATTATACTAATTACTAAAAAAACCACATTTTACAGATTGACAAATTAAGGCAAGTTGTGTATTTATAACTTAAGTATCGTTTGAATTTCTATTGCCATTGCTACTCACTCACAGAAATTGCTTGTATGACATTTGAAAGCATATCTTCAAGATGATATTTTTGGTCTATAATTTTTGTGAATACGGAGCGTTGCAATAAAACAATTTCTCTTCCTAACGTTCTTTTCTGAACAAATTATCGAGGACAAGTAGATCATACACACTAGAAAAGCCATTGGCCCCTCAAAAAACTGGGAAAATCCCCTCAATTCATAACTTTATCAAGCCACATCAAATTCTCATTCTCAAATAAAAAATTCATGATCAACCCTAAGCATTATTTAAAGAAAATTCTATTATAAAGAACTCCTTCCATTGCATCCAGTGCTTATTCCACTTATTCCAATCACTATTCTGCCCAAAATCTGATAACTTTTGAATCATATTATTGCTCCAGTCTTCTGTAGGGTTACGGCGCCTCATCCTTCTTACACTACAAGATTGAATGGAGATTTGCTAATTTTTCACGACTTTACGTTATTGTCTAGATGATATTTCCCTGAGCAAATTTATCGAGCTTAATTAATCAAGCTCTGAGTGCTTTACCTTGGCTTGAATTATTTAATCGAAAGGAAAAAAATAATTAAAGGGGTTTTTATCCGGTTCTTTAATTAAGAACACTTTCCGCTATCGATTCGAGCGTTTGGGCATCCTTTAGAACTCAAGGCGCTGCTGCGAATTTATAAAAAAAAAAATTAAAGCAGAGAAAACCCGGTTCCTTGTCAAATGGCTCGTACAAAGCAAACTGCAAGAAAGTCCACTGGTGCCAAGGCACCCAGGAAGCAGCTGGCCTCCAAGGCAGCCAGAAAGAGTGCACCAGCCACCGGTGGTGTGAAGAAACCTCACAGATATAAACCAGGTACCGTCGCTCTGAGAGAAATCAGAAAGTACCAAAAGTCTACTGACCTCCTCATCAGAAAACTACCCTTCCAGAGACTCGTGAGAGAGATCGCCCAAGAATTCCAGAAGGAGCTCAGATTCCAATCCTCAGCGGTCTTGGCTCTCCAAGAGGCTGCTGAAGCCTATCTTGTCGCTCTCTTCGAAGATACCAATCTCTGCGCCATCCATGCTAAGAGAGTCACTATCATGTCCAAGGATCTTGCCCTCGCTAGAAGAATCAGAGGAGAAAGATTCTAATTCTAATCGCCTGGAAACTAATTCTAATTGAAGAGACTCAAGTACCGAACTCCCACCAAACGACGACGTCCAACCACCCCTCTTAAGACCGTTGGATAGACTTTCCTTATAATCTCCTACTTCTTTACTGTTTTCCACCACTAACCAGTGTTTTTGATTGTAAGTCCTTCAAAAACTCTATAAATTTCCAGTAATTCATCAGATGGAGTAGGGAATATGTTTTTCATTGTGTTCATCATTTCTATAAGCTTATGAGATGAGTTTCTTCAAGAATCAATCTAATAACTCCCTTCAATTCAATAATTCAATGTATCAGCTTAGAAAGCACACTTTTTTAGTCATATCGCATATGAAATGCCTAGGAAAGATCCAAGATAAGTAAAAAAAAAACTTACCATACAAGACGAGATGGCTTTAGATAGGCATCGATATCTCATTGAACCGTTTCAAATTCTTTTAGCAGAATCTGATTTCTTTGTTTTTCATGGCGTGTTGCTCACAATATTAATACTTTATCTAATGCACCCACAGGATGGATTTAGCAGCTGAGAGCTGGTTCCAATAACGATAAGAACGTCAGAGTTAAGTCCAAACTTCTTTAAATTATTTGTTAATTAAAGAATAAATAGGCTTTTACGGACAGTCTCAAGTTTTCACACATGTTCTCGGCGACTCAGAAAACATTGATCTTCTTACTCGTAGCAACAGCTATCATCTCCGCCATTGCTCCAGCAGGTGCTGTTACTTATATGTGGATATTCGGCGCGATTATATTAGGAGTCCTTCTGATAGTTGGTAACGCCCTCTATTTTTCTCCCTTTTCTCTAATTTGCATGCAGATGTCATGTTCAACGGTGACGGAGAGTTCATTTATGAGCCAGATTTCAAGAATTGGAGCGCAAAAACCACAACTGAATACTAATGAAGCAGATGAATTACAAAACGCGACCTTCTTGCCATAATGAATAAATTAGAAGGGTGTATTGCCTTTGGCGAAAGGATTTATTGCTTGGCATATATAAATATTTCATATCGCAGGTAGTGAATTTGGACTCTGTTGCGCTTTCATTATTTGCATATTTGAAGTTGAATCTCATATCTGCAAAATCTTCCAAGTACAGAGGAAAAATATAAACTGCGGTTTTCTGCTTAGATTAGGTAGAAGATGACTTTATTTGGTCTTATCGAATTGAATTAGCCGAGTGTAAAGGTACTTGCAATTTCGCTGTAGATTGTATAGTAAAGCTGAAGATTAAAAGATAATTATTTTAGAGGAAGCTATAGAAAGAAGGTGAGGCAGCGCAGGTTTTAGAAGCGCTTTTGATTCTTCGGTCAGAGGGGTTTTTGCTTGCGAACCAAAATTGAAAATGAAGTTTGGAAGCTATAACATATTGCTCGGACTCTGAAGCATAGATAAAGCAAGATTAAATTTTATTCGAAACTTTGCCTAAAAGCCTTGGCCTTTTGGACAATTGATTTATGGACAGGTGATGAGTTGGGCAATTAATGGTTGTATATTTCAAATCATATCTTAGTAATTGTAGAAGCATTACGAAATGAGAGTTTTTTTGTGATATTTTGACTCTTAATTCTCAAAAATACAGGCAATTCAGTGGACAAAATTTAGTTCGTGTGATATAGGCGCTGATGGATGGCCTTTTGTGAGTTCGCCAAATAAAAATTTGCAAAAATTTTAAATTTGAACTAGCATTTTCGTTTTACTCGGCAACTGCTCCATGTATGAGGCAAAAGTTATCAGAGAGACTCGTATCGAAATCAGTTATTATCAAATCAACGAGTAATTCTCTCAGCCAAATTTTCGAACTTAACATTCAAAAATTCATATCTAAAATTTTTTTACTTTTTTAACGAAATTTTCCTGAAATATTGGCTAAATACATTCATTATATCGACTCGTATCGCCTTCTGTCCATCGCAAATTTCTTTAGTGGAAACAGCCTGTGAAAGTCAAAGATACACTTAAATTTAAATTTTGGAGCTGGTAAAAAAAACTACACGAAACACAAATTCAAATTTAAATTTTTTGATCTTATAAGCAGCGAATATCCAAACTCAATAAACAATTTCCAAAAAATCCGAGACACTCTCTCGACACCCTGAGCACACCCAGTTCCAATGGAACAAGAAATCGCAGTCGAAAAGATCTACCAAAAGAAGACCCAGCTTGAACACATCCTTCTCCGTCCTGACACCTACGTCGGATCCGTAGAAACGACCGATGCACAACTTTGGATCCTTGAGGACGGCTCAGAGCAATTCGTATCTAAGAAGATTGAATACGTCCCAGCCTTCTACAAGATCTTCGATGAGATCCTTGTGAACGCTGCCGATAACTACCAACGAGACAAATCAATGAATACTATCAAAGTGACCATTGACCCTGAAAACTGCTACGTTTCTGTCTGGAACAACGGTAAAGGAATTCCCGTTCAGATCCACCAAGAGCACGGGATCTACGTCCCAGAGATGATCTTTGGACACTTGCTTACCAGTAGCAACTACGATGACACGCAGAAGAAAGTTACTGGCGGACGTAACGGATACGGCGCGAAGCTTACGAATATCTTCTCAAAGAAATTCGTTGTCGAGACCGCGGATAACAGAAACAAGAAATACTTCAAAATGACCTGGCGAGATAACATGAGCAATTGCTCAGCACCTGAGATCAAAGAGCACAGAGGCACAGACTTCACCTGTGTGACTTTCTATCCAGACCTGAAGCGTTTCAATATGAGAGGCTTTGATGATGATATCGTCGCGCTTATGAGGAAAAGAGTCTATGATCTTGCCGGTGTTATTTCTCCAACTGTGAAGGTGTTTTTGAATGAGAAACAGATCGGAATCAAAGGATTCCAGAAGTACGTTGACTTGTACTTCCCCAAAAACGTCGAACATCCAGTAATTGTTGAGAAACAACCAGAAGGATCGCGCTGGGAGGTGATCGTCAGCATTTCTGACGGACAGTTCCAGCAGGTCTCTTTTGTGAACTCGATTTGTACATCCCGTGGAGGAACCCACGTAACGTATATCACTGAGCAAATCACCGATAAGCTCATTGAGACCATCAAGAAAAAACATAAAAACCTGAACATCAAGCCATTCCAAATCCGTAATCACCTGTGGGTCTTCATCAATTGCTTGATTGAAAACCCAGCATTCGATTCGCAGACCAAAGAAACCATGACACTGAAACAGTCGCAATTTGGTTCCAAATGCGAGCTGAGCGAGAAATTTTTGAAGGATATCCTCAAGAGCGGTGTCATAGACAGCATCGTGCTCCAGGCGCAGGCCAAGGAGACCCTTAAGCTCCAAAAGACTTTGAAAGCAGGAAAAAGTTCCAGATTGCTTGGAATAGCGAAACTCGACGATGCTAACGACGCCGGAACGAGACTTTCTGAGGGCTGTACGCTGATTCTTACTGAAGGAGATTCAGCCAAGTCGCTTGCTTGCGCTGGCATTGAGGTCGTCGGGCGAGACAAATACGGTGTTTTCCCACTCAGAGGAAAGTTTTTGAACGTCAGAGACACGAGTTCGAAGCAAATCATGGAGAACCAAGAAATCCAGAATCTGATCAAGATCATCGGACTTCAAGTGGGCAAAAAGTACGAGGATCTTCGCTCTCTTCGTTATGGCAGTATCATGATCATGGCGGATCAAGATCCTGATGGTTCGCACATCAAGGGACTTATTATCAACTTTATCAATCATTTCTGGCCTACGTTGTTCAAGCATCCAGGATTTTTGAAAGAGTTTATCACGCCGTTAATCAAAGCGACCAAAGGCAATCAAACAAAGATTTTCTTCTCGATGCATGAGTTTATGAACTGGAAAGAGAACCCCGCGAATCAAGCCCACCTTTGGAAGATCAAGTACTACAAAGGTCTGGGTACCTCGACAGACACCGAGGCAAAAGAATACTTTGAGAATATCAATCGCCATCAAATCACGTTCAAGTACCAAGGACCATCCTGCGATGAGGCTGTCGACCTTGCTTTTAATAAAAAGAAAGCTGACGCGCGTAAGGACTGGCTTGCGAATTACTCTGCAGACGATCTGCCTGACAACACGCAAACCAGGCTCACCTACACCGACTTCGTCCATAAAGAGCTCATCCAATTCTCGTTTTACGATAACGCGCGTTCGATTCCCTCTGTCGCTGATGGATTCAAACCAGGTCAGAGAAAAGTGCTGTTCGCTTGCTTCAAGAGAAACTTGAAGGGCGAAATCAAGGTCGCTCAGCTCTCCGGTTATGTTGCCGAGCACTCAGCGTACCATCATGGTGAGCAATCGCTTGCTCAGACAATTATTGGCATGGCTCAAAACTTCGTCGGAGCGAACAACATCAACCTCTTGATGCCCAACGGTCAGTTCGGTTCACGAAACAACGGAGGAAAAGACGCAGCAAGTGCCAGATATCTGTTCACCAACCTCAACAAAGTCACGAGATTCCTCTTCCCCGAGCCTGATGACCACCTCCTGCATTACCTCGATGACGATGGACAGTTGGTCGAGCCAAAATGGTACATTCCAATCATTCCTATGGTCCTTGTCAACGGCGCGGAAGGTATTGGAACAGGTTGGAGCACAAGCATTCCTTGCTACAACCCTCGAGAGATCGTTGATAGCATCAGAGCAAAACTCAAAGGCGAAGATTTCAAGAATCTGGTGCCTTGGTTCAAGGGATTCACTGGCGATATCACCGAAGCATCTAAGAGCGGCTATAACATTGAGGGAAAAGTCAACATCATTGATGACGACACGATCGAAATCACTGAATTGCCAATCGGAAAGTGGACCAAAGATTACAAGGCCTTTTTGGAATCCATGGTTAACCCTTCTGAAGGCGGAGAGCCCGAGATTGAAGATATTAAAGAGTACCATGCTAACAATAGAGTTCATTTCGTTGTGAAAATGGTAGAAGGAAAGCTCGCGCCTCTCGCGAACGCTCCTGGTGGTCTCATGAAGAAGTTCAAGCTTTCAACGACCATGCAGATCTCTAACATGGTCGCTTTTGATTTCGAAGGAAAGATTAAGAGATATGCCAGCACAACGCATATTCTGGAGGACTTCTATGACACGAGATTGAAGTATTACCAAAAGAGAAAGGACTATCTTGCTTCTCGCATCCAAAGAGACCTCGAAATATTGGATAATAAGAAGAGGTTCATTATAGAAGTCGTGACTAAACAAATCTTGATTATGAATGTCAAGAGAAAGGATATCATTGCTGAGTTGGTAAGACGCGGCTATAAGAAGCTCAGCGAGATGACAAAGATCAAATCGACCAAAAAGATCCAGGACACCGAGATCAGAGATCATGATGAGCAGCAGCAGGATGCTGATGATCTCGACAAAGACATCGAGAAAGACGTCGCTGCAAAGGAATACGACTACCTGTTGCGCATGCCTCTTTGGAGCTTGACTTACGAAAGAGTCGAGGCTATCAAGAAGGAATTCGAAAACAAAGTCGAAGAATTGGAAAGACTGCTTAAAACGAAAATTGAAGATATGTGGCTTGACGACTTGGATAACTTCCTTGTCGCTTTGGACGAATATGAGGATTGGGAAGAGAAAGCCCGTCTGAAGGGACCAAAAGCTAAGGAGGCGAAGATCTCGAGAAAGCAGATAAATTTGAAGATACGTTCAGCTGCTGAAGGAAATAGCGAGGACACCACTGCGAAGAAGCCAAGGGCGGCTTCTGGAGGCGCGAAGCGCTCGAAAAAAACTGAGAAAGCAGATAATGCGAGTGGCAGTGAAGATGAGTTCAAGCCAACTTCAAAGAAAAAGGCTACGAAGAAGGACTCGATGGAGATTGAAGGCGACGGTGAGAAAGCAAAGAAGCCAAAGAAAGAGAAAAAAGAGAAAAAAGAAAAAGACGACGCGGATCCAGCGCCAAAGAGGAAAAAGAAGGATATCGCTGATTTCTTCAAGCCGAAGACAGAGACCAAAGAGAACACTGAGTCCGAGAAAAAGACCTCTGAGCCTGAGAAAAAGACCACATTAAGTGAAAAGATAGAAGAGGTGAAGAGAGAGGAAAATACGAATCCAATCTTCAAATACTTGGATAACTTCCTGCAGAAACGAAGTCCAGGAAAAGCACAACCAAGCACTGGGCTGACATTCGAACAGCGGTTGAAGCAAAGGCTTATGACAGGTAACTTTTTTTGATTTAAGTAATTACTAAAACTTTGCGTTTATAGAGGGTCTCCCGAAAACATCAGAAAATGCTAACAAAGAGAACCTTCCATCTCTGATGATGAAGTCCAGTAACTCAGACACTAAGCAAGACGCTAAACTGAGCGAACCATCAAGACCTAGAGTCTTAGGAGGAGACAAAAAGAGAGACAGAGACACCTTTGAAGCGGATTCTAAGCCCGCGAAGAGAATTTCAAAGAAGAAGAAAGTCGATAGCGACGATGATTTCAGCGATGATGATTCGCTGCTAGGAGAACTTTCTAGCATGAGAATGGAGGAAGAGCCTCGAGAAAAGAGAGCTACGAGGAACGTCAAGATTAATTTCATGAAGGACCTGTCAGATGGAGAAGGCAATGATGGAGTCCGATCTGCGGCGAAATCCGATGATAGCGAATTCGTTTTCTAAATGAAAGACCAACAAATCTGCAAAAACTTGGTATTGCAGATTTGGTATATAGTAGCTGTGTGCATATATTGCATTAATCTTTTAGTATATTGTAAGAGAGATGAATAATCCTGTGAGTGAATATGAGTTTTTATGTCAGTGTTTATCACAATTGCGTAACCCGTGAATAAAGAACACTAAATCTTTATACAAGCAAATCTGCATAGAATTTAATAGCATCTAAGAAATAAGTTTTTCGATATATTTGATGAGTGATCAGCTAAAGAAAAGTGCATTGTTAGAGGATTCTAAGAGTTAGATCATTGAGAGTTTGAAGCGTCTGCGTCTTTCTTCACGACGTATACAATTGTTGCTTGGTTATGCGGTTTCTTTTTATTTTGGGATCCCGTTGTGTTTTTATTCGAGCTTTCGGAGTTTGATCTGCTGGCTTCAGTCACTTTGCTAATTTTCTCGCTTTTTTGCTTGGGTTTCTCTGAAGCAGGCTTCTCAGGGAGTTTTTGCTCGACTTTTGGCTCATAAGTGACAACGTACTGCTTGCTTTTGGATATTTCAACTTCCTCGTTTTCCTTTTTGACGTACATTACAGTCGATTTAGAAGCAGTTATTTGTTTCTGAGTAGTCTTCTGCTCGTTTTGACTGGACTGGACCTCTTTGTACTCAATTCTATAGCTACGCGTTGCTTTCGTTTCTTCGCCTCCAGAGCTCGGGATTGAAGGCTGCTTCTTGAAGTTAATCGGGGCGGAATCACTCAAGTACCCATGCCCAGCTTTAGTCTTGTGTTCTACTTGCTTCGGCGCGTCACTCTCGTCTTGTGACTGGCTGGAGTGAGAGGACAAGTCATTGAATTTTGGGATGTATCTCCTTCTGAAAGACCCGTCCCAGAATGAAAGGTCACTGCATTTCTTATCTCTTGGAATCACTGACTTCGACCACCTAGAGAAATCAAAATAAAGCGTTTAGAAGAGCCAATATAATACAATCATACTTTGTATTGTAAACAGAGCTAAAATTCACGATTGCGCCTCGGGCCCAACTGCAACGTCCTCCTAGGTTGGTCCCTCCGATGAATGGCTCGTCGAAAAGTACTTCCAGCTTTACCTCAAGGGCATTGTTTTCGTACTTGTTACCTAATATTCCCACGACAGTTCCTTGTGCTCCAAACGGCGGGTAATTGCTTCCTGTGCATTTCAGATTCACGACTCTATCGCCGACAAAATGCCATGGAGGTTGTTCGGCAAAGGTTGGAGGAATCCAATAGTCTTCGTAATAAGGATAGAGAAAATTGGGGTTATATGTCCCGTATTCGTACTGTTTTGGTGGAGGTTTCTTCCTCTCGCTTCTTTTCTCTGCGATAAACTTCTCGATAAGCTGGACTCCCTCTCTTGGAAGGACTTTCGAACTGTGGTTCGCTTGGATGAGATTCGCATTCTCAGCCTTCAATACCCAGATGTAGGTTTTCAGAAGGTCGAGATTTGGATCTTGGGAGCCTTTAAAAACGCCTCGAGCCTAATAGAGAAGTTAAGAACTACGATTTTCATAGGTCATTTTACAGTAAGAGGCTCTGGATTACGAGTCCGTAGTTGGTACTC
>ENA-UOUE01000735-UOUE01000735.1-compost-metagenome-genome-assembly--contig:-NODE-735-length-24998-cov-7.871755_pt1 | contig 24998 bp, 24 predicted proteins | sample MGYA00238146_ERZ747223 | MGnify/ENA primary metagenome ERZ747223 (study PRJEB28781, sample SAMN06268865) | compost metagenome | isolation source: single cell | place: USA: California, Emeryville, Joint...
GGATCCTCAATAGCCATTCTTGTGAAATTAATACTGGCATTGAGAGGAGTTCTTAACTCATGGGAAACCGAAGCAAGGAGCCGATTCTTGTAATTGTGGTTATCTTGTAATGTGATAATCGTATTTCTCTGAGTGACATCAGATATGATGAGAGCAAGGGCTGGCATTTCTCGGAAGGTCATGTGAAGAATCCTAATTTCCAACTGGTAAATCTTCTCATCACCATTCGGAACATCGCCATATACGATCTTGACCTCTGTGTTGAGGTGTTCGTCCAATTTTCTCTGAGACGTGTTTACTTTTTTCCTTTGACGATGTTCTATCCTCAGATGTTCAATCATTGTATAGAGGTCCATTCTCTCCTTCGAATTGGTTAAGTCTACCGATATTCGAAACGATTCTGAAAGAGTCTTTTTTTCAAGGAGAACTCTCCCCAAATTAGCTTCAAACGCTAAGGACTCATCCCACCATTCGAATTTATTCGAATTCTTGTACAGCACCCCTTCGTCAATCCCATATACCACAATCGCCTCTGTAGTCTGCTCCATGATTTCTCGCAGTGCTTCGGTTTCTTCGATAAGAGTCTGCTTTTCAAGAAACCTCATTTTGTCTGATCTCTCTTGAAAGTAAGTGTGCAATACGAGGAAAATCACCGCCTGACTAATAATAACTACACTGGTATAGGTCTGATGGTCCACAAACGTGTGGATCCCAAATGTCACAATCAGGGTTAAGTAAGCCACCAGTTTGAGATACCACCTTGATATCATATTAATCTTTATGATCGCAGTCAACGCATTCCACCAGCCCCAAAAATATCTCTGAAAACTGGTGTTCAGAGCTACTGCTTCACTCCAAAGGTATGCTTCGTACGCTTCAACGAGACAATAAAGAATATCCAGTGCCCATCGAGCTACCACAGGCCTCTTGTCGAGCTTTCGGCGGTATTTTCGTAGAAGCAAAGCCAAAGCTAGGAGGCCCAAATTCACTGACCAATTAATTGCAGTCCTTCTGATTACCACATCCGCCCCTACAGTTGCGTAGAAAGAAAAGTACTGAACAAGTGGGTAGAAAGGAACAACTGAAATACAGAGAACCGAGTGCGTTATTACCATTCGAGAAAATGAGAGTTCCAAATTGTCTTGGAATTTCATCTCATGGTTGTGAGATTTGAAGTTGAGAAAAATGTTCATTGTGTTTGTTTGGTTTCTAATGAAATAGCCACGAATCGATCAAATTGTTATATAAAATATTAAAAACATAATGAACTGCTTCATTTGTGTAAAATAATTTTAATTTACTGAGGAAAACCTTGAGATGCCCTGACACTCACTGAAAAAATACAAAAATGAATATATCAAGTATCTCATTTAACAAACAAAAAAAAAAGATAATAAATAAAATAAAATCGATGAGGTGAGGTGAGTCGTAAGGAAAACTCGCTCAGGGTTCATAATTCAAAATCGCGTGTTAGAGACAAAATTGAGGGAAAAAGGCCTTGAGACATAAGCAAATGCATCTATCAATAGTTCCTTTGAGAAAACAAAACAATTTTGAACCACGAAATACATTCTTTGATTTCACTGAGTTAAAACTGATAAATTAATATATGTTTATTGTAATAGGGCTTTTGTTAATAGCTTAAACATTGAACAATGTTCGAGTCATCGCGATACTTAATCTAGCGAATGTGTACTTTGTATTGGAAGATCTGGAATGAAAAGCTTGCAGTTGTCAAGACTAATTAGAAAAACCAATGGAAGATATCGGATTGATTCTTAATAAGCAGCTAGATGAAAAAATGTTCACTTCGCGCAAATTGTTCCTAGTTTGTAATAGCTTATTTATTTAAAATTACCTTCAGATGTTCTTAGAAAGGAAGAATTGTGAGCCAAATCAGTGATAAATGCCATTCACAACCTAAAGTGCTTCAATAATTTTTTCGTGCTCAGCTTATGTTTCTCTTCTTCATGAAATGCAACTTCCTGGTCCATTGAAATTCCTCGATTGCTCCCTTCGAGGTCCCAGAACTTTACTCAGTAGAATTGGTTGCTGAAAAAAAAGACAGCTATTAATATCCAGGGTATTTTATGTGTTTAATATATTTGTAGTTTGTAAATGACAAAAATTGATCGAGAGACGCTTGAGATACTGTAATAGTTAAAAAGACTTTGGTAAGCAACAGCAAAATACCTTGGTTATATATCACAAAACTTCGATATTAGATTTTAGAGTTGTAATTTTCAATTCTTTTTAATATTAACTTAATCTTCTCTTGTGTTAACGGCTTTACTAAATGAAATTCCATACCAGCCTTACGAGCACGTTGCTTCTCTTTTTCTTGAACAAATGCCGTGCACGCGATGATCGGTGTTTCAGAGATTTCTCCTCTCGTCATCATCTCCGTCAAAATCTGACTAGCTTCGAATCCATCCATGATGGGCATGCTGCAGTCCATGAAAATTGCCTTATAACTTAACATGCAATATGGACCACATTTCTGCTCTTTGCTCCTCTCAACGATTTTCTTAATGGCTTGCTTTCCATTAAATGCAGTGTGGCATGAATAACCCATATTTTTCAAAATGGATTCGAGAGCAGCCACATTGAAGATGTCATCATCGACGATAAGCAGAGTTGGGCAGGTACAAACAGCAGATTTTGACATCTTGTTGCTAAAGCGACCTAATTTCGCTGCTTCTCGGTCTTGTTTCGAGGAAAAAGAAGTTCTAAAGTATATTTCTTTAAGACCTAGCAGTTCGGCATCAGTTGCCAAGAGTTCATTGCCTTTTTGGGATTGCTCTTCCATGATTCCTGTATAGTTTTCATCGTGGCTATTTTTGATTGTGAAAAGGCCGCTCTCTTCTTGTTCGAGGATAGTGAATGAAAATTTGGTTCCAACGTCTTTCTCGGATTCGACTTTGATCTGATTATCGTCGGTATCAGGGTGATTCAACATCTTCACAAGGTTGTTTGAGATAACAAGTCCTAACCCAACTCCAGTGGAGTTTATTGCCGCTCGATCGCCCAAGCCAATTTTTTCGAAGGCATGAAAAAGCTTCGCTTGGTCTTCTGGAGACATTCCGATTCCTGTGTCTTCAACCGAAATCTGCAGCCTTTTCCTCGAAGAAGGGGCAAGTAAGTCAGGAGTTGAAGCTTGTTTCTCGATATAATCTAACTTGGCGGTGATTTTGATTTTGCCTTCAAGTGTGAATTTGATTGCATTGCTAAGTAGGTTGAGGACGATTTGTTTGAGTCGATTGTGATCGGTTGAGAAGTCTGAAGATTGACACTCCATCTGATAATCGATTTCTAGTCCTATGCTTTTTCGCATGGCTTGTAGTCGGATGAGATTTATACATTGCTCGATCGAATCCTTGAAGCTGAGCCTTTCGTAAACAAGTCGTAGTTTATTCTCTGAAATTTGAGAAAAATCGAGAATGTCGTTGATTAGATGGAGAAGCAGCTGGTTCGAGACCAACGAAGGTGAGAGATATTCATCTTTGATATTTGTTGGAACAGTGGGATCCTCAATAGCCATTCTTGTGAAGTTGATACTTGCGTTTAGAGGAGTTCTTAACTCATGGGAAACCGAAGCAAGAAGCCGATTCTTGTAATTGTGGTTATCTTGTAATGTGATAATCGTATTTCTCTGAGTGACATCAGATATGATGAGAGCAAGGGCTGGTTTTTCTCGGAAGGTCATGTGGAGTATCTTGATTTCCAGTTGGTAAATCTTGTCGGAGTCGCTGCTCTGAACTTCGCCATAAATTAGGTTGACGCCCGAGTAGAATCCTTTTTCTCCTTTTCGTTGGTCAGTATTCACCTTCTTTGGTTTGCGGTAGTCTGCTCTCAGATTATCGATCATAGTTATGAGATCTATTCTTTCTTTCTGATTCGATATTTCAATCGTTATTCGCAACTAGGAGACAAAATTATGCTCAGCTAAAACAAAATAAAAAGGCTTGTCTTACTGATTCTGAGTGCGTTTTATTTTCGACGAGCACTTTGCTCAGATTCGCTTCCACTGGTAAGGACTCATTCCACCATTCGAATTTCTTTGAATTCTTGTATAGCACTCCTTCATCGATTCCGCATATCACGATCGCTTCCGTCGTTTGCTCCATTATTTCTCGCAGTGCTTCGGTTTCTTCAACTAATGTCTGCTTCTCTAGAAATCTCATTTTGTCTGATCTTTCTTGAAAGTAAGTGTATAATGCCAGAAACACAACTGCTTGTGCGGTAACAACAATAAGTGCCCTGTTTCCGACGTCAATGTAAGTTTGGATTCCGAACGGCAGGACCAATACTAAATAAGCAACCAATTTGAGATACCATCTTGAAATCATATTGATTTTGATTATTGCAGTAAGCGCGTGCCACCAACCCCAGAAATAATTCTGCGTTTTGGACGTGAGGACTGATCCTTCTAAATAATAGTAAGTCTCGAAGCCTGCGACTAGACAGTAAAGGATATCCAAGGACCATCTGACGATATGATGCCGTTTGTGCAGCCTTTCGCGGTATTTTTGCAGCAGAATTGACAATATTAACAAAGCTATATTCACTATCCAAGTAAGAGCCACTCTCCTAATAACCATTCCGAGGTCCGAATTTGATCTGAAGGTGTAATATTGAACAAGTGGCGAGAGAGGCACGATCGCAATGACAAGAACAGAATGTGTGACGACCATACGAGAGGTATAAGGCTCCAGATTCTCATGGAAATTCGTTTCGTGCTTGGGAGATTTAAATTTGAGCAGGAAGTTCATGCTGAGCGCTTGAAATTTGATTTATTTTGATTTACTTACGAAATAACTCTGCCAAATACCTCACTTAATTAGAATTCCTTCGTAATTTGTTTTAGAATGGTCCAAAATTAATACCTTGTTTATTAGCGAAGGAAAATTAATGATTCCGTAGTTAATGTTTTATTCATTAGAAAGGTCATTAATTAAATATACATCGAATCAATTGAGTTAAATTAAGGCCAAGACTCTAAAACCCATTTCAGAGAGCGTCTGTTTCAACTAATATTCTACTCCTGAGGGAAGGAGAAGATAAAAAAGGAAAGCAAACAAAATTTTATTTATCCAGCCAATCAAGGTCCTTCTATATGTCTCACGTTAGGCTACGAAATTGGACTTATCAAGTTCCAGGATTCACGTAATAAAATAATAAAAGCATTCTCTTTAATGATGACAAATTTGCGTTTCCTAATTTTAGAGTCTAAAGGGCCCTTTCAATTCATGGATATGCTTTCTTTTCTTCTTGCAGTCGAGCGTCAATAACTTGAATGGGAGTTTGCTTCAATGTGATATTCAAAGAATCTGTAGAAGGAATTGATATTTTCTTAAGATCATCTTTATTTCGCTTTGTTTTACTTATTTTCAGATAGATAGCCCATGCGCTTGAGCTGGTCCAAAAAAAACCAAGATTATTTGCAAGTGTACAGTATCCAGGCATTTTCGGCGGTTTTAGATAGCTGTAGTTCATCTCAAGCATGGGTTTGTTTCAATAAATATTTATGATGAGAAGGATTAAAGTGCGATTTTTTCGGTTTGGGCCACGTACGCTAAAGTTTGCTCGGCCCATTGTCGACAGGATGCTAAAGTATTCATTGAAAGCTATAAACCAAGAAAACTTGGGGTTGAGAAGAGGGAGTTTCCAATAAACAATGATATCTAAGCTCTCCAAACGCAATTTGTCTTATTTAGAAATACTCCATTTGAACTCGGGCTTGATGCCTTAATAATGATACGCTAAGCTGTTTTAACTTTGGTTTGGCCACCGCAATCTAATTAAAGACGGTACCAGTAAATTATCTTATTGTAATGAAATAAAGAATCTAACAAATATCAAAAAAAACTATCTGCTTCTTTAAAACAATGAATTATTTTTAGGGCTATAATTTTCAATCTTCTTTAAAATCAACTTGATCTTCTCTTGAGTTAGCGGCTTTACTAAATGAAATTCCATGCCCGCTTCTTGTGCGCGTTGTTTCTCCTTCTCTTGAACAAAAGCGGTACAAGCGACAATCGGAACATCTGGAATCTCCTTTCTCGCCATCATCCCTTTTATTATCCGACTTGCTTCAAATCCGTCCATGATAGGCATGCTACAGTCCATGAAAATCGCTCTATAGCACCCGAAGCAATTCTGACCACATTTCTGATTTTTGCTCCTCTCAACAATTTTCTCAATTGCTTGCTTTCCATTAAATGCGGTGTGACACGAGTAGCCGAGGGTCTTCAAAATAGTTTCTAGAGCAGTCACATTGAAGATATCATCATCCACGATAAGTAAAGAAGGGCAAGTGCACACCTCATATTTTGAGATCTTGTTGATAAGACTCCCAACTTTCGCTTGTTCTCGGTCTTGCTTTGAGGAAAAAGAAGTTCTAAAATATATTGCTTTAAAACCCAGTAGTTCGGCATCAGTCGCCAAAAGCTCTTCATGTTTTTGTGACTGTTCTTCCATGAGCCTTGTATAATTTTCATCGTGGCAATTTTTGATTGTGAAAAGGCCGCTCTCTTCTTGTTCGAGAATAGTGAATGAAAATTTGGTTCCAACGTCTTTCTCGGATTCGACTTTGATTTGATTATCGTCAGTATCAGGGTGATTCAACATCTTCACAAGGTTGTTTGAGATAACAAGTCCTAAACCAACTCCAGTGGAATTTATCGCTGCACGATCGCCAAGCCCGATTTTTTCGAATGCATGAAAAAGCTTCGCTTGGTCTTCTGGAGACATTCCGATTCCTGTGTCTTCCACCGAAATCTGCAGTCTTTTTCTCATTCCGGGGGCAAGTAAGTCAGGACTTGAACTTTGTTTCTCGATATAATCTAATTTAGCTGTGATTTTGATTTTGCCTTCAAGTGTGAATTTGATTGCATTGCTAAGTAGGTTGAGGACGATTTGTTTGAGTCGATTGTGATCAGTGGAGAAGTCTGAGGTAAGACATTCCATTTGATAATCGACTTCAAGCCCAATCCTTTTCCTTGAAGCTTGTAATCGAATGAGGTTTATGCATTGCTCGATCGAATCCTTGAAATTCAACCTTTCGTAAACAAGACGGAGCTTCTTCTCCGAAATTTGAGAAAAGTCAAGAATATCGTTGATTAGATGGAGAAGCAGCTGGTTTGAGACCAAAGAAGGTGAGAGGTATTCATCTTTGATATTTGTTGGAACAGTGGGATCCTCAATAGCCATTCTTGTGAAATTAATACTGGCGTTTAGAGGAGTTCTTAACTCATGGGAAACCGAAGCAAGGAGCCGATTCTTGTAATTGTGGTTATCTTGTAATGTGATAATCGTGTTTCTCTGAGTGACATCAGATATGATGAGAACAAGGGCTGGCTTTTCTCGGAAGGTCATGTGGAGTATCCTGATCTCCAGTTGGTAAATCTTGTCGGACTCACTGCTCTGAACCTCACCGTAAACAATCTTGACGCCACAGTAGGGTGTTTTTTCTCCTTTTCGTTGGTCCACATTCACTTTCTTGAGTTTGCGATGGTCTGCTCTCAGATTCTCTATCATCGTGATGAGGTCTATTCTCTCCTTAGGATTTCCCACTTCAATCGTTATTCGCAACTAGTAAATGGAATAATGATAAGCGAAATCAAAATAATGCACAAGATTGTTTTACGGATTCGGAATGTGTCTTATTTTCTACGAGAACTTTGCTCAAATTAGCTTCAAAAGGTAAAGACTCATCCCACCACTCAAATTTATTCGAATTCTTATATAACACTCCTTCATCGATTCCGCATATCACGATTGCTTCCGTCGTTTGCTCCATTATTTCTCGAAGCGCCTCCGTTTCTTCAACGAGAGTCTGCTTTTCAAGGAATCTCAATTTGTCTGATCTTTCTTGGAAGTATGTGTACAACACCAGAAACACAACTGCTTGCACGGTAACCACAATGATCGCCTTATTCTGTTGATCAACGTAGGTTTGAATACCAAAAGTCAGAATCAAAATCAAATACGCAACTAATTTGAGATACCATCTCGATATCATATTGATTTTGATTATTGCAGTAAGCGCGTGCCACCAACCCCAGAAATAGTTCTGAGTTTGAGACCTGAGAGCTGATCCCTCAGAATAAAAGTAAGTTTCGTAGCCTTCTACCAGACAATAAAGTATATCCAAGGACCATCGAACGACATGATGCCGTTTATGCAGCCTTTCGCGATATCTTTGCAGCAAAATTGAGAATATTAGCAAAGCGATATTCACTACCCAAGTAAGAGCAATTCTCTTAATAACTCCTGAGAGACTTGACATTGAATTGAATAAATAGTATTGCGCAAGCGGTTGCAAAGGCACTATCGCAATGCAAAGAACAGAATGCGTCACGATCATTCGAGAGGTATAAGGTTCCAGGTTTTCATGGAAGTTCAATTCGTGCTTGGGAGATTTAAATTTGAGCAGGATGTTCATAGTGTTCCCTTTATATTTGCTTTTATTTGGATTTATTGGTTTTATCTGTTAATTCATACTATCTAAGACAATCTAATACCTCGCTTGTTATAATGTATTTCCAGCTTTATCTTGGAATGGCCAGAAATTAATACGTGGCTTATTTAACAAAGAAATTTTAAATCATTTAGAAATTGGTTCCAGAGTTAAAATTATCAGCCACTCTTATAAGATGAGGCCGTTAATTAAATCTATCTCCAAACAAGATGAATTGGCTTGAAGGTAAATACAATTCAGAGAGAGGTTGCTTGAATCTACTTAAATTGAAATACTTTTTCGTTGAGAGAACGAGGAATACAATTTCTATGGACAGAAGAAATTATTGCTTTTTCTGGCTGAAAAGGAAGTTGTTTAAGGAGAGCCACTGACTTGAGATTGCAGAAAGGATTTAGAAACTCTCAATTTCATATCGCAAATTTGGAATATCGAGCTTTGAAACTGAATAATACTGTTTACTGATTTTATAAATCGATCGATCAATTCCTATTTATGTTTTACTGTCCTAATAAATTGTTAAATCAGCGCTTTACTTTCGTTGTGACAACTAAAAACTCAAGGAATCTGCTCGACAAAACCACTTTCTTTAATTCCTATTCTCGAGCCAAGTGGTGCCATTGTGATTAGCACTGTAATCGATCATTTATTAGAATGACAGACTGAATTCGGTTTAGAAATCTAAATATTTCAACAATAAATGTCTCATTTATCTGCTACTGCTCAAAAACATCGCTAATTCGTTGGGAGTTATCGCTAACAGTGGGTTTCTGATGGAAATGAAATGTAAAGACGGTAGTTGTAGCGTTTTTTATCGATGTTAGTATGGTTGTAAAACCTGATCCTCATTTGCTCTCACTTAATGTAAAGAAATTTCATGAAGAAGCCAGTCAAATATTTGCTAGTAAGCTTCTTGCAGGTACATTGTTCGTATTTCAGTTCGACGTTGCATTCAAGGCTATTCTCAAAAAAAATTGTGTCTAACACCAGACAACTCGGCATTAAACGAATACAAAAATAAAAATCGCTTCTCTTGCATGCTTAAGGAAGTGACAATCAGTTTATCTAAGGTAGCGGTAGAATTCTTAACAGTTTGTTTGCTGATCAAAAGACTTCTTCCACAACATCAAAAATAAGTCAATGCTGGGTCGGGTCTCACTATGCCCTCTTAACCCTAGTTTTGGCAGCTAAGCCGTCTAAGGAAAATACTTGTAACAATTTCAAAGCAAAGTTGGCTCAAAAAATGAAAGAAAAGAAATACACATTCAAATCTGTAAAAGATTATGAGAAAATGAACAATTCACAATTATGTAACATATTTTATACTTCAACCAATCTTTGTATTAATACTCATTCGTACATGTAAATAGGGCTCATCTTAACAATAAACAAACCCTTTATAGCAATTTACAATAACATTACTCTACTTTTTCGCGCTAAAGCTTTCAATTTTCCTCAATACGACCTTAATTCTCTCTTGAGTCAATGGTTTCACTAAATGAAATTCCATACCAGACTCCTGCGCTCGCTGTTTCTCTTTCTCTTGGACAAAAGCCGTGCAAACTATGATCGGAGTCTCCGGAACTCTCTTTACTCGCCATCATTCCCTTCAATATCTTACTCGCTTCGAATCCATCCATTATCGGCATACTACAATCCATTAAAAAATCGCCCGATAACCCAGCGTGCAATTTTTCCCACATTTCTGAGCCTTACTCCTCTCAAAAATTTTCTCAATGGCTTGTTTACCATTAAACGCGGTGTTGCAAGAATCCCATATTTTTTAGAATGCACTCAAATGCAGTCACATTGAATATATCATCATCTACGACCAGCAAAGCTGGAAAAGTACACAATGACGCAAATTTTTGGCTTCTGCTAATAAAGGCAGTATTTCTCTGTCGGTTCGGGCCGCACTTATGCGAAAGAGGCCTGAAATACATTTCTTTAAATCCCAGCATATCAGCTTCAGTCCCTAGCTGCTCCTTCTCTTCCTTCTGAGGCTTCTCTTCCATGATTCCATCGTAATTTTCATCCTGAGTGTTTTTCAACCAGGTAACTCTGTTGTCTTCTTGCTCGAGGATTGTGAATGAAAATTTTGATCCAACGTCTTTCTCCGACTCTACTTTGATCTGAGTATCAATGATTTCCGGCTGATTCAGCATCCTAACGAAGTTGTTTGAAATAACGAGGCCCAGACCGACACCTGTGGAATTAAGAGCCACGCGGTCGCCTAATTCAACTTTTTCAAACGCTTGGAAGAGCTTTCTTTGGTCCTCTTGAGACATTCCGATCCCTGTGTCTTCCACTGCGATATGCAATCGTTTTCTCAAACTAGCTGTGGTTTGGTCCGGGAAGAAACTCGGGCTATAGTCTAATGTCGCTGTGAGTTTGATCTTCCCTTCGAGTGTGAATTTGATCGCGCAGCAAAGCAAGTCAAGGACGATCTGTTTCAGCCTGCTGTGGTCTGTGCAGAAGTCGGAAGGAAGGCAACCCAGCTGATAATCAACTTCGAGTCGTATTTTCTTGCGAGAGGCTTGCAATTTAACGAGATTGATACATTGCTCGATTGAATCCTTGAAACTTAGCCTTTCCTAGACAAGGCGCAGTTTATTCTCTGAAATTTGAGAAAAGTCCAAAATATCATTGATTAAATGCAAAAGCAGCTGACTCGAGACCATCGAAGGAGACAGATACTCGTCTTTGACGGCTATCGGCACAGTTGGGTGATCAAGAGCCATTTTAGTGAAGTTGATACTCGCGCGTTTAGAGGTGTTCTTAACTCATGGGAAACTGACGCAAGAAGTCGGTTTTTGTAATTATTGTTATCCTGCAATGTGATTATTGTGTTTCTTTGGGTGATATCAGATATGATGAGAGAAAGCGCGGGCTTCTCTCGGTAAGTCATATGCAGTATTCTGACCTCCAGCTGATAGTTCTTTTCCGAGCTGCTGTTAAGGACCTCACCGTATAAAATTTTGACGCGAGATTGCTGTTTTTCTTTTTCACTCCGTTGATCGCAGTTTACTTTCTTACTCATGCGGTAATCAGCCCTTAGACACTCTATCATTGTGAATAGATCCATTCTATCTTGATTAGGAGATGTTTCTAATGTTATTCGAAGCTATTGGAAAAGTCTTGCTCAGGTAAAACGAAAAATACAAATGAATTACCGTCTCTTGGTTAGTTTTATTCTCAAGTATAACTTTTCCTAAATTGGCGTCAAGCGAACAAGTCTCATCCCATCATTCAAATTTATTCGAATTTTTATACAACACGCCTTCATCCATCCCACAAACCACGATCGCTTCTGTCGTTTGCTCCATTATCTCTCTAAGCGCTTCGGTTTCTTCAACCAGAGTCTGCTTTTCAAGAAATCGCAATTTGTCGGCTCTCTCTTGGAAGTAAGTATGCAAAATCAGGAAAACAATTGCCTGGCAAAGGATAACCACAATGACGTAATTTTGTTGCACCACGATAGTTTTAATACCAAACCACAAGATCAGAATCAAGTACGCAATCAATTTCATATACCAGCGCGAGATCATATTGATTTTGATACACGCAGTCAACGAATTCCACCAACCCCAGATATACGACTGGTTATTATTTGTGAGTGTCAAAGCCTCACTCCAAAAGTAAGCTTCATAGCTTGCAACCGCACAGTAAAGGATATCTACTTGAGGAGAATGTTCATGCTCGTCCTTTGAGGTTTTTTTATTTATTTAGCGTGCTAACAAACGAGCCTTCGTTAATAGCTCAAATTTAATTCGGTTCATTGTTAAGTTGATTCTCGAATCTTTCCGACCAATGAATGATTTCCTAATCTGAAGAAAATTTATTAGCGGGTGAGGCAGCTAAATAAAGATAAATTCAGAGCAATCAGATGAAAAGCTAACAATTAAATGCGCTTATCACCAATTAGATGGACAAAGAGCGATATACGAATAGTGAGAGCGTCAAAATATAGTTTATTGAATATGATTAACCTATTTTTTAGACAATTTCCCGCGTTCTCTGAGCATTGTGACGAAAAAATAAGCCATTTTCTTCTGATCAATGAGTTGCCGGGAGAGTCTTGCTCTTTTACATAGTTCATAAGTCTTATATTAGCTTGCCTTAGCAATGCAATTTGACCCTAATCTTAAATGAGCACTGACGGAAAACAGAAAATTTAGTTGAGATTTTTTAATAGAGACTATTACGTTAAGATGAATTAAACAGCCCTGATTTTGTATAGTGAAAACTTTTTGAGTAGTGAGAGAGCACAATAGATAGAACTACCTTTTTGAAAAGGGACATAAACTGGCAATTCCAACTTGTAAACGTGGGTTTTGGACCCATTTCGGAGTCCACTAACTAATTCTCATCATCTCAACTTATAAAAGTTATTTTTTGGGTTCTACAAATAGCATTTCATCAATGAGAAACCTCAAAGCTATGTAACATTACCTTAACATACCTCCGAACTGATAAAAGTTATCAGTTTGCCAAAAGTCGATTTATTTGCCAGACGATGATTTGACTCCTAACAAGTCTAACAATCGAATTAAACTAGCCCGCTTATGCGATGTAACTTGAATGAAAGCATCACCTTTTAGTCGGAATAGCCACTACAACCCTTAGATTTATGAAACACATATTTCGAATTCCATAATCGATACTTTTGTTAATGATTTTTATATTCAAGAATTAAACATCGACACGAACCTTATTTTACATACACATCCTCATAAAGAATTTTCTAGCGAAGTATTTAAATATGAACAGGATCAACAGTTGAAGGGAAAGCGGTGAGTACATGCGCTCTTTCCTTAAATCTCTCCAGCAAAAATTTATAGTCCACAACACCGTCTTTTATCGCAAAATTAACCAAATACGGCCAGAATTCCTCATCAACGTTCAGGCCGTTCTTCCGTAGCACTCTTCCAATGTAGAACTTGATCACATCAACAGTTATCGGCTGTCCCAACTTCGTTAAATCACCAAACTCTTGACCCAATATCTTTCTATTTCGTCCAATACAACGCAAAAATTCCTCGTATTGCTTCGAAGATTCCCACTGCGACAGCGAATTTCTTATAGAGGCTTGTCGATTTAATTTTTCTGTCTTCACCAACCGATTATTCGCATCTAATTCACCCAAATCCCTCCTCGTTTTCTGCGGGGTCGAGTTCCTTGGGTTAGAAAGCGATCTGTGTGTGAGCGGAGCCAACTGAGTGCTGGATCTGAAGAGCGTTGCTGGCAACTTATCATCGTTCTATAACCAAAAAACACGGCGTTAATATATATATAAGATTGGATAGTATACCTCTATCATTCTGAAAGACTGCATCCATTCCATTAGGTCAATAGTACCGTCCTTCCTTATATCAATAAAATCAAAGATATCCTTCAAGACAGAGAAGGAAGGAGCATCTTCTCTCGCAAGCACGGAGACCGTGTTCATCAGTTTACAGAACTGTCCATAGGTCAGTTTTCCAGTGTGGTTTTCATTGAACTAGACCAAATCGCGTGAATTTCTGTCAATTCTGAGGATAAATACCTGATAGAAAGCATCCTTAGGGGAGATAAGGTAAGTATAGATCTGCTCTTTAATCTTCTTCAGTTTTTCTTTCGTTCTTTGGAAAATCCTCAGGTCATTTTCTCTAAAAACACCATCGTTATACAGTCCAATTAGCAAGGAGCTAGTTACTCAGGCTGGAATTTCTTCATCACTTCAGTGAACTTGATTTTCCCGGTCTGCTCGCCCTCGAACCCGAGGATCAAAGCATCTAACTCTTTTTGCTTTAGACCAAGGTTCAATTTCCTCATGGCGTTAATAAACTCCAGATTTGATATATTTCCGTTTTTGTCAGTCTCGACGTGTTTGTAGAATTCCTCAAATGGGATCTTTGCAGCGTATAATATCTTCCTAACCTTATCTTCCACTTCTTTTTGCGAGGAATACTTGTCGGGGCGTTTTGCTTCGAAGAAAGTCACGCCTTTCTGGCTCATAGAATTCGCTTTTCCAATCAGCTGGGATCTAATCCATTGGGGTAATATGAATCCAATGAAAACATAATTTACTGAGATTGCGATGAGGCTCGTCGACTAAGGTTGTTCTTTGGACCTCTATAACCGCTTCCTCCGAACGCTTTACTAAATTGCTCGAAGGTGATTGAATCTGTGTCAGGGTTCGGACAGATTAAGTTCCAGAGTCTTGTGATATCAAGCTGATTGAATCGTTTGGGAAGCAGAAAGTTCAGCCCGATACTTAACCCATGTTTCGTCACTTGTTTTAAATTGGGGGTTTTATCTTGATCCACGAGGTAGTTAAAGCACTCGGAAACGCTGGTAAAATGGCTGTAGAAGCACTCTTGGACCTCTGTTTTAATCTGAGCTCCGAAATTATACCCTCCAAACGCATTTTCCCAATCAGTTTGCGTGAGATAACCTTTCTTATGAGGATCGAGGTCCGCAAATAGCGTTTGGATCAGTTTATCGGTTAGGTTGAATCCTTGTAAGGCCTGGATACTGTCGATCCAGCCCGTGAGCTGCTTCAAAGTCATTTTTGGTTGCTGATGAGCAATAGCTAAGTAAAACAATTGAATTAGTTCACTGCCATTGCAAAAACATCATTTACCTCCAAAGGCGTCTTCTAATGTGTTGAAATGTTTTCTTATCGCCATGCCGAGTTGCTGTCTGGCATGGAGCTTCCAATCGAAGTTATTTCTTCCAGCCAAGTTCCGCCCTCCGCTAATCGTTGAATTAAGAGGTGCCTCAGGGCTCTCTTCTACCGCAGCCTTGAAATCAGAGATTTGCAATTTCCCGCGTTTGAAAACGTCCATTATCTTATACAACCGATCCAGGCGCTGAGGATTGATTTCTTCATTGGGGACTTTCACTACCTCTCGCAGGAAACGCTCGAGGTCCTTCTGGTTCATCTCGCCATCGAAATCCAAATCGGCCATTCGATATGCCTCATGTAGCTTCAGCCCTAAAAGGATTTAGTCTTCATGCCTTAGAGAGATAAAGTTACCGGAATTTTTGTACCATTCCTGCATTTTTTTAATCACTCCCTCCTGCCAATCGAAGCTATCCTCGACCAAAAGCTGTTTCAGCCACAAATGGATGAGAAATATGGCTTTTATAATAAATTTATACATTTTTCTTAGAGCTCATGGAGCTTCGCTTTAGCAACCGTAAAACGCTTGCGTAGTCAATGATTCCGATTTTCAGATGGTCTAAGTAAGCAAATAGCCCATCTTTTGCAGGAGCTGAGAACTTTATCAACTTATCGAGCCCCGCGTTGAAATCATTGATGTTGATCGTGCCGTTCTCATGTGGATCCAGCAATCTGATGAAATCTGAATATGACATTCGTTTTTTATCCATCACTTGATGCAGCTCGCGGAGTAAATGCTGAAGTCTTTCTTCGCTGAGAGGCTCTTTTGGGAACAAATCCGCTGTTTGTCCGACGCTGCTAGATCTCATACTCCTTCTTAAGCTGCTCTTTGGCTCGAGGTACCCGTACCGCTCCAAGAAAGTCTGAAGGTCGTGGTCTCCGATATACCCGTCGTTGTCAATATCAATTTTAGTCGCGACGTTCAACACGGATTTCTTAGAGTATTTGCTCTTTAGGATCTTTTCCTCCACGAAATTCGCAAAGTCTTCAATCGTCACCTTCTTGCCGCCATCACCAGAGTCTTCCTTTCTCTCGGCGATCTTATGGAGGAGCTGAATGGGTTTAATACTCGCGTTTCTATACCTCATGATCAGATTGGGAGATTAATACAACAATTACCTTAGATAGTTAACCAAATACTGCGAAACCCATCTGCTCGTGTCACTCATTTTAGAAATTACTTCGTTCTCATGTTCGCCGTTATTCTCGAGAATCTCAAGGAACTTATAGTAATCGATTCGTTGATCAGAGTCTTTTTCAACCGAGCGAGTCAGCCGATTAACGTCTTCGACGGTCATGCCAGGGATATTTTTATAAAGGGTCATTTTGAAATCAGCCAATAGCACCAACCCTTCATTTTTCTTATCGAGCTCTTCGAACAGCTCCTTCAGCTTGTTTCCTAAATTTAGAGATTGTATCTGCGCCGCCTTTTGCTTGAACCATTCATCTATGGAGAATTCTTCTCCTGAGGAAGATGTAAATGCGAGAAATAAGCTTTGTTAACTTACCATTGGCAATTGAGTATCCTAACGTCTTCATAAAATCGTTCACGGTGATATATTTCTTGCCATTGAGCACTTCAAGCGCGATGCTGACAGCATTTGGAAAGGAAAGCGAGGGATCTATCAGAGTCAATGAAGTCGCTATCATTTTGCGGTCCAATGGAGGCGTATTCTTGTCTATCTCCATTTTTTTCATCAGGTCGTCAGCATTGAGTTTATATTTGTATATAATATCTTTGATATACGTCAAATATGAGTCTGCGTAATAGATTAACGTTATAGCAAGTGATTAAGCATACGGCTGTGGACAAACGTCTCCTTCCACTTATCGTAGTTCGTGACTCCTGTCTTCGGGTCGTCCAAATACTCAAAAAGCACTTTGATCTATTCAATTTTGAGAGATCATTAGTTTTCAACAATATTAGGCTGATAGTACCTCTTCAGCATCGAGGTCAAGGCCGATGGTCTTTTCAGCTGCCATTTGCAGCTCTTCTAAACTCAAAGGTTTCTTAAGAGGAGCCCCGGGTCCTTTGACGCAGCTAACAAGCTCGTAATATGCCTAAAAGAGAGAAATTACTATCAAAAAACCGAGTTCAATATTATTTACGTCTTCCGGGAGGAAACTTCGGTTCCTCATCCATAATTTCACTTTTCGAATTGCTTTATTCGCTGGCACAGTACTAGTATCTTCATCAGCGAAACGAATTGATGATTCCCTAAACAACGGATAAATTGAGTGACCATTGCAAAAAACTTCCTCTACTTGAAATTCGTTTCGCTCTTATTGCTTTCAAATAATTTGGTTGAGTTTCGCAGTTTCGGCACGCTTGAAAACCTTCGCGGTTGAATTGTTGATTTTTCTGCTGTGTGCGGTCTAAACCCTAAACAAGTATTATCATTTCTTGGATCATATGCTCGAACTGACCTCTAACATCATTGTAGTCGATGTCCAGCTTTGATTTCAGATAGTCTATTGCACTTTCTTCAATTTCGATTTTCTCCTCAGGAATTGTGCCCGGGAGAGAACTACGCAGAAACCCTGTACCTTGCGTCGAACTGAGCAATTTTTGAATATTCTGTGCCGATAACGACGAACTCAACATCTTTCGCGCCTTCACGGATGGATTGGTGATATCCTACTCGCGATTAACTCACTCAGCTGCGAAATCAAGTTACCGAAACGGCGTTAACCAAAGGCTCATGGAATTCGATGCAAGCGATTCCATTTTTCACGTAAAATATGCCGACTTGAGGAATATCCATCTCAACGTTTCCAATCTTCACAAGTATTAGAGCTAACTCAGCGATATCTATACTGTTTGGGCTCTCTCGGACAGATCTTGAACGAGCCGCGCGCAGCACAGCGTTGCCGTGTCTTTGTCTAACCCAGCGTACACGCCCAGCTCGGTAAAGTTGACTTTCACCAGCGGAATGCCGCTGGTAACACCGCTCATGGAGTAAGGCCGGATTCCTTGATTTGTCATTATGCCAGCCTTGAGCTCTCTTCCGTTGCCAAATTCCTTCGAAACGATAAAAACAGGCTTCCTGATCCTTATATCTCGCTCATTAGGATTCGTTACTCCCTTAAATTTCGATGAGGTGAGAGGAAAGAGTCTTGGCAGTACCTCTAATTTGACTTCAGGTGCTGAAAACGTGATAACTCCGAATTTTGGGAGTTTCACACCTCTTCCAAGCTTCAATTGGCGGGTGATGAACAGTCCTACAATTGAATTATGTTAGCGATTGATGCACAAGGAAACTGCACTCACCCAAGGCGGTCCAGGTGGCGGTAAGCATATTTTGGTCGATGTTTTCCTGTAATTTCATCAGTCTTGGATGGATTTGTTAGGGTTGAAGAGAAGAAAGGGGGTTACCTCCCCTCGGATTTGAGACTGACAGTCTCTAAGATGTCTTGGGATTTATCTGAAAAATATGTGAACTGAGTGCCTACTGACATATTAGTTAATTTATTAAATCCTTAGCAGAATAAAATGATAAATGCTATTGATTCCTTTGAGCCTGCAGTTACAATTTATTGGATTCATTTAGATAAAGAAGTTTAAAATTTGAGGGTCCATTGTTTTTGGCTTTTACATTATCTAAAAGAAAAATTTACTCCTGATTCAAAAGTAAAAGGCAAGAATTGTTATCAAGAGATCGGTTGGTAAGTAGTACTAGAGGTGTCACTTGGAGGGCAACTGATCAATTTTTCTGAACTCTTCGAAAGGATGGTATGATAGTGCATTCATTTGAGACACAATTGCTTGACAGAGAGCGAGTAGCGTTGCAAATTCAATTGCTTCCTTGACTGATAGATATTGGATCCGCAGCTACACAAGCAATATCATTCCGATACACAAAAAGAAAATTTTTCAGGGGCGCGCATCACCTCTTGCGAATTTTCCATCAGCTCATTAGGCTACACCTTGCGAGGATTGAAGCTTGAAGGTTCTTTTAGAATTTCTGATTGATGCTAGAGTAACTATAAGTTCGATCCTTGACTAGTTGATTAAAATAAAATCATTCTGAAAGGATTTCTGAGCTGATTGATGTTATCGACAACAGAAGAGTCTCAAACACAAGGAATCTCGACATCTAAAGATCCTTGTGAGAAGTTCAAAGTAGCCTGGTGCCAGCAGGGAACCCAAAATACAATTGGTATCTATGACAAAACAATCAATAAAAAATATCAGTTCAACGGAGCTCAAGATAGCGATGGTAATTGAGCATTTCAAGGCAAAACTAATACATTCACTCCTCACTCACAACAGGATGGCATACATTAGTCTTCTCAGTACCAAATTCCAATCAATTGATATCATCTATCTCGAGATGTGTCGGAGCTGAGACTCCAAGAACCAAATTGCAAGTTTATAATGCCTCGGCTCCTTTCTCGTCTGTTTTTCATTCTGGACTCCTCACTGGAGGTATTTCTTTTAATTTCTTCCGCTTACCCACAATTGTAATACCGAAATAATAGACACGGTAGACATCGCGATTAATTCTCGTATGAATCTGGTGGCTGCGACCAGTGTGCGAGGACAGACTACTTGTCATCTTTATGACTCTCTAAACTGGAAGATGCTTAATAAACTCCCCTGGCATTTCAAAGAACCTCACAGTAAATATTTCCATACTGTTCTTGCAGATATCCAATCAACTGCTCTTATTAGAGACAGTAACGGGCATTAGTTTTGATCCCAATGGAGAGCTATTTGCTGCAGCCATTGAAACCGGAGAGTTTTCAATTATCAACTCAATCTCTGGAAAGCGCGTCGCTGGAATACCAGAGGGAAACGTCGATTATTGTAAGGTTGTTCTCATGACAGTCTCAATATTAGATTTTAGATTGGAACCGAATTAGGTGGAGTCCATCTCAGCCTCATATTGCAATAAACAGGGATGCAAATTTACAGATAATAGATTCTGTTACATGCAAAGAGATTTTTTCGAAACCTCTTCTTCCTCATGAGGACAGTGATGACTAAAACAGTGAATGGTTGTAGCTAATGTATTTTTGCTTGAGCAGACATTAACTGGATTGAATGGAAAGGAGAAGAGTCTTTAATCGCCACTTGCAGCGAAGATTGTTCTATCATTATAACGGATATCCGCACCGGAAAGGTTGCATCTAGCTTCACCACCCTTCATCCGAGTAAGAAGCAAGTGATATTGAATGTGTATATTAATTCGATTAGGTGGAGTGATTTCGATTCGATGGGATGCTTCGTCAAATCTGCTAGCTACTGCGGCAAAAGATAATAGCATGAAAGTGGTTGATTTCCGAACCAAAAAAACACTTTATGAAGGAAAAACGGATGGTGATATTTCATGGCTACATTTTAAAGTTAATTTTTCTTTGATGATGTAGATTGGGCTTGGTCTGCCTGTTTCATTGATACTTGATAATGGAGGGAAAAAGAAGAAATAATTCTAGTCTGGGGGTATACTTTATTCTAATTTCAGAGAAAAAACACATGTTTTATTATTTTCAATTGACTTGAACCTAGGGAGTTATATGTAGGCATTGAGTAATTGTTACTATTAACACGAGAACATAAAATAATCTTCAATTTTGAATAGCTTAAATGAAATATGAGCTCTGAATGTGTTGTTTAAAACTATAATATCCAGTTATATGGAAATTTTATGAATTCAAGAAACTCAAGAAGGCTCAATTGCGATTAAAGCTTTCAAACATTCCTTGACTTGAGAGGATTGAGGAACTCGTCGGCTTAAAGTTTAACATTTTCTTTTCTATATATGTGGATCGTTACTGATTGCCTCTATCGGGTGCTTGTCCATTCAGCTCCGATGTATCAGCAGCATTCCATTCTATTGCATCAGTTATGCAAGTATAATCTAAATGAAGTGCAATTAGTTGAGTCCAGATAAGGTTCTCTTTGAGTAATTTTGCTCCTTTATTACCAATGCAATTTGATTTTAAATTGAGCGTTCGAAGGTCTTGCCAGGTTGTATTTTTGCTTAAATATTCAGCTCCTTCGAGATCGATTTCATTATCTTCCAACTCTAGAGTTTGTAAGAGAATCCAAGTTGTGTTATGGCTCAAATACCATGCATCCGCATTGCCAATTTTATTCATGGAGAGGTTAAGCGTTTGTAATTGGGTCCGCGATGTGTTTTTGCTCAAAATCTCTGCTCCTCTGGGGCAATGTCATTGTATTGTAAGTTGAGTGTCCTTAAAAGAGTCCAGCTTGTATTCTTGCTGAAATAGTAAGCTAACGCGACGCCAACCTTTTCCACGTTGCCATGTCGTACATACTCGAAGCTGAAATCGAGTGTTTGTAGATTCAAATTGGCTGTGCATAAGCACTCAATTCCTCTTGAATCGTAAGCCCATGCACAATCAGAATTTATCCGTAATTCCGTTAAATTTTTCCAACAATGATTTCTCTTTATCTCTAAAAGCGTCGAGTTACCTATCTGATTTCCTCGTAAATCTAACTTTTCTAATTTGCTCCAAGTTGAATTTTGCACGAGCCTACGTCCTCCTTCGTCATCAAGGTTAATGCCTCTCAGGAAGAGGTTCTTCAAATTTTTCCAATATGTATTTAATCCAATAGTCTCGGCTGTTGGATTCCCTACGTTATTTCCAGATAAATTGAGTTCTTCGAGGTTCTCCCAGGAATGATTTTTCCCTATAGCAACTCCTCCTTCAATACCGATCTTACTACCGGACAAATTCAGCTTCTGAATAGCACGCCTTCCCATGTTGCGTCCAATCGCGAGGGCGCTTTGATCACCAATCTGGTTATTGGACAACTTTAGTTCTTCTAGTTTGGTCCAGATCTCATTGCTTCCGATTAAAGCACCGTCTTCATCTCCAATTGAGGCTGTTGACAATTTGAGTTTCTTCATATTCTTAAAGGTCGCATTGCTACATAAAGCTGCGATGCTCTTATTGCCAAGGGCGTTATAAGATAAATTGAGCTCTTCAAGATCGACCCATGAAGAGTTATTACAGATAGCCACACCGCCTTCATCACCAATCCAGTTATCACTTAAACGCAATTTTTTAAGATTTTTCCAAGAGGTATTAGCACCAATTGCAGAGGCACCAGTATTGCTAATTTTGTTTGACGACAAGTTCAGCTCTTCGAGATCTCTCCATGACTCATTGCTTCCGATTAAGACACCACCTTGGTCAGAGATTCCATTATTTTTAAGATTTAAAGCTCTCAAATTTCCCAATTTACCCCAATCGTAACTAGAATATTGATTTGCTTCTTATGCTCTTCAACTCGGATGTCCTCCAAGGCTGTAGAAGGGTCTGCTCCATCGATCCTCTGGGCAAATCTAATTTAATTGAACTCTTCCAAATAGAGTTGGTCTCAATCTTTAAAAGTCCTTCGTAGCTGATTGTATTTCCGGAGAGCCTTAAGTCTTGGAGCTTCCCTTGAGGAGTCTTGGAGCTTCCCTTGAGGAATCTCGCTTCTAGCAAAAGCACTCGCGCCTGCATCACTAATTTGATTATCAGACAAGTCAAGCACTCTCAAATAACCCCATGTTTTGGTATTCGCGATTGCTTTCGCAGTCTCATCCCCGAGCATATTTTGCCGGAGGTTAAGTTCTTCAATTAGATTCCAACTCTCGTTCATGCTCAATGCTATTCCGCCGTTTTCTAATATATTATTTTCTCCCAGCTCAAGTTTTTGAAGCAATGGCCAAGCTGTATTGCCTCCTAAAGTCTTAGCAGTCTTATCCGCGATTTGATTTGCGGATAAATTAAGTTCTAACAAGTGACTCCACATATAGTTCGTTCCTATCGCATGGCCGCCTTCATCACCAATCTTGTTATTACTTAAGCGCAGTTTTTTGAGATTTATCCATGAGACATTACTGCCAATGGCGCAAGCACCAGCATCGCCTATACTATTTGACGACAAATCCAACTCTTCGAGTGAATAATGAATGTCAAAGACATCGTTAATAGCATTTGTGATTCTCATACCATTGTAATTCAGCGGAGAGCTTGATCGCATTGGATGTTAATGGTTCAAAAACGCCGGGCTGGCGAAATTTTTCCAGTATAGCAATAATAGGATGAGAGATTACATAGTGAGTAGAGGATTTGGACAATGAAGTAAGACTCAAGAGCCTCTTGCAAGCTCATAATATTAACATCAAAAGCATAATTCAATGACTTGTAGTAAATTGTTCAAGCTTCCCTAGATGAAAAATCTCATGGTCAAAATAGTCTAATTGACTCTTAACGTTAACGTGCTACAATTCAATTCGAGCTTGTTGTTGTGCATCCACGAAGGAAGTACAATTCCCTACTTTTATCTCTCAGAATCTTTTAAGTTTTCTAAAACACTAGAAAATGGAAAGTGCCACGTCAACTGCATCAGCATAAGCGGATTCCAATTGCAATTCTTTCACAAAGATGTTAACTAAATCAGAGAGTTACCACACAAAGCCAACTTAGCCTTTTCGTCGAAAAAGAACGTGGTGCATTTTGGAAAATATCGTTGTAATATCGATCTTCCTACTAGCCACTCCTGAGCTTCGAAGAGCAAATTAAAGAGTGTCCATGAGTCATATAGAAACTGTAAATTCGATCAGATAGCTCTGGTTTTTATGACAAGAGGAAATTGTGTTCTGAAGCTAAAGAAACATACAACGTCAGTTTTATTTATTTTAGACTCAAGGAACTCTATCATGTATAAAGAATACAGCACCTTTGGAGATGCAATTATAACTGGTCGCACTATCTCCAAACGAGATACTCCGGGTTTCGAAAAAGGGACAAAATAAAATTACTCCAACAAGGGAATTGATTGAACATTAGTCGGTAACCTCATAAACCTGACCTCAGCGAAAAATTCATCTTTGTGAATGAACCTCTTTTAATTTGCCAAAATGATGGGCTTCAAGAAAATGCATCATGAAATCTACAATGGTTTTTTATAAGGAATAAACTGATGATAAAAATAATTCTACCCTCAACCAATATTTTGAAAACAATCAATAGACCTCAATGATGATCTACAAGCTAGTTCGAGAATAGTCTGGCGATATTAAAATTATAATAACCTTTAGATTGACGAACCAATGTAGATGGAGCTCAAATCCTGATGAACCCTTACTTTTCATGAGTTATTCTGGGTCGGCACTCAATAGCTTAGATGCTGAGAAGGTAGCTCTCATTTTGAAGAGCTCAATTCAACTAGCAAGTTATAAGTGGAGCATTTTTTTAAAAAAACCATTTTTTCTTAACCTCTGAACTTGAATTACTAATAATTTCTCAAAACATGAAAGAGAGAATCGTGTTGCCTCTTTTAATAGGAAAAAAGATTGACTTTAATAACACTTCCATTTTCACAGAGATATTGTTGAGTCTATTTTGGTGTAAACTTTTTCGAAATAGAGAAAAAAACGCTATTTTTATATCTGGGTTCAAACACCCGATCGTAAGCAGGATTATATCAAGAACTTAGTTTAGAAACTTCTAGTACACATTAGGATGGAGAAATGAATTTTGTTGACCAAGTCTCGTTAATTAGTATAAGACTATGACCATGTGAGTATTCTAGTTTTTGATAAACCACTTAAATCCATTTGTTTTGATCATCTTGTGAGCGGAGCCTCCTTCCTTGCAAGTTATCTCGAATCAAATTCTCACCTTTCTCTATTTTTGTGCTCATTAATAGTTTTCCTGCTTTATCATACGTGGATCCAATCTGGAAAAAATTTATGGAGTCAGAAGGTTTGCTCCCTACTACATGTATGTTGAAAAGATTATCCTGTTTTTAATAACGATCTAATATTTTCTCCTTTTTAGTAACTGGCGTTGGAGATGTGGCATATAACACAGAAGGAACTTTCT
>ENA-UOUE01000738-UOUE01000738.1-compost-metagenome-genome-assembly--contig:-NODE-738-length-24900-cov-6.418281_pt1 | contig 24900 bp, 7 predicted proteins | sample MGYA00238146_ERZ747223 | MGnify/ENA primary metagenome ERZ747223 (study PRJEB28781, sample SAMN06268865) | compost metagenome | isolation source: single cell | place: USA: California, Emeryville, Joint...
CTAGGGGTGTAATGCTATTATTTTCCAATTTTAACTTCTTCAGATTTATCCAGTGGCTGTTATCCCCAATCGCGATTAAGCCTTCGTTACCAATACTATTGTGCGATAGATCAAGAACTTCAAGATTTGCCCATGCTAAATTTCCACCTAATGCAAGAGCTACTTCTTTACCAAGTTTGTTCATTGATAAATCAATGTATTTGATATGCTTCCAGCACGCTCCAATTTTAAAACGCAATTCGTTATGCTTTAACTGTAATTCGTTGCTGTCCATCATGCGATATTCTTGAGCTTCTATAATTGATAATGCCATTTTCAGCGACCCATTGCCGATGGCATCTTTTTCATAGATCACATCAGCATGTTCTATTATATTATTTTTCAAGGAGATAGTTTCGATAGTTGTCCAGGTCTTATTAGTTTCAATGTAAACAGCTCCCCTGTCTTGAATCTGATTGTTCTTGAGATATAATTTTTTCAGATTAACCCAACTCTTATTTGTCCCTATAACGACACCTCCAACATCATTAATCTTGTTGCCTGATAAATCTAATACTTCAAGATTCTTCCAGGTTTCTTCCTTTACTAGAGCAGTAATACTTTCAGTTCCGAGATCATTGTTAGCCAAGTCTAGCACTCTAATATTAATCCAATGTGGACTTGATGTGAGCTTTAGTCCTCCTTTATCGCCAATACTGCACTTGTTTAAACGCAATTCGTTGAGATTTTTCCAGATCGGATGACTGCTAATTACATGAGCTCCATTATCTCCAATTTCATTTTTTGACAAATCTAACACATTTATATTCTTCCACAAATGATTCTTTGTGAAAGCTGATACACCCCTCCAGTCAAGCCCATTATCCCGTAATGAAAGTTTTTTCAGAGCATCCAATGTTACGCTATCGCCGAGGGCGTTAGCACCTTCAAATCCCAATTTATTTTTAGAGAGATCCAATTCTTCCAATTCATTAAGTTTTTCTAATTGATGAAATTCCCTATCAAAAATCTTAATGGCATTGTAGTCAATGTTGCAATTTTCCAAAGATAGTTTCTTGAAATTCTTCCAATTCCTCATACTTGTTAACAAATCCAAGAACTCGTTTCCATTTTCGTTATTAGCCAATTTCAATTCTTCCCAGTGCGTTAAAGAAATATTTTGTAGAAGGCATGCAAGCTCTTTTTTGCTTAATTTTTCTTGGGTTAAATCTAAGGATTGCACATGGGAAAGCCATAGAAAACGCAATTCTTCTTTGTTACGATCGATAGGGAATCCTTCTTCGAGGATGTCATTACAATTTAACCTTGATATTTCTCGTTTGTTCAGGCAATTGAAGAATTTTGTTTTCCTTTCATCTTTATACTGCACGACTTCATTCTTAAATTCTTCATGAAGACTTTGAATTATCTCGACAAAACTCTCTTCCTCAAGATATGGGTTACTGTTTCTAAAATCGATCAGCTCTTTGGAATATTTCTCATTGAGGGATCGCATCACAGTAGAAGCTGGACTTTGGTAATTATCCTTGAGGTAAACGTTTCTTAGGCTCTCCCAGCTTGCATTGTTTGATAAAGCTTTGGCGCCCTCATCTCTAATCAGATTCTTCATGAGATTTAGCTCTTCGAGGTTGTTCCAAGATTCGTTTGTCGCTAATCCCTTTGCTCCCTCATCTCCAATTTGATTATCTGACAAGTCAAGCTCTTTGAGGCGATGCCAAGAATTATTCTTTGCCAACCCTTTAGCTCCTTCATCGCCAATCCGATTATATCTCAAATTTAGCACTTCGAGATTGCGCCAGGAATTGTTCTTTGCCAATCCGTTGGCTCCTTCGTCTTGGATTAAATTGAGTTCTAAATTCAAAATTTTCAAGTTACTCCATGTTAAGTTGCTCCCAAGACCAATAGCTCCTCGATTACCGAATTCATTTCGTGATAGATCAAGTTCTTGCAGATTGAACCAGGTTGTATACTTCCCAATTCCCCACGTGCTCTCATCATTTAAAGATTTTTGCCTCATATCAATTTTAGCATCATTTGGATTTTGATTTCCCATAATGTAATTTAAGTTTTCGATAAATCTTTCTCCTTCTTTCTCGTCGAAGCCATGAGCTCCTCTTTGATACAATAACATTAAATTGGGATCAGATAAACCAATTGCACCCTCAAAATTGGCTTTTGCTAAGTTTAACCCATCTTTCATATTATTTTCAGTCTGAGATTTATGAGTTGAGAGCCCGCTGCTAACGTTCCAGATTCGTAAAGTTTTATCCTTACTTCCAGATATAATTTGAGTCCCATCAGGACTGAATTTGCAACTTGTGATACTGTCTTTGTGTCCTCTGAACTCATGGGTTAAAGTCCCAGTCATGAAATTCCAAATACAAAGAGAATAATTGTCGCTTGAAAAAACAACTTGTTTGCCGTCAGAACTAAAGTCAAAGGTTGTAGCTTCATATCCGAATCCTTTTTTTATTTCAAGAATGCATTCTCCTGTGGCTATCTCCTTTATGCAAGGAGTATTTCCTTCACTGCAAATGATAACATGCCTTCCATCGGAATTGAGGCCACAATACTCAACATTCTTACCGAATTTATCTTGAATTTTTCTCAGCTCTCGAATTTTTCCCGTCTTAACATCTCTCTCAAATATGACGGTGCTACTTCCCATGGCAGCCGCAACAACTTTGCCATTGGCTGAAAAAGAAATGCATTGAATTGGGTCTTCAAATTGCAGATAAGGCCACTCTCCAAAGTTTACGTCTGCTAAGTTCGCATTTTTAAAATTTGCGTTTTTGAGACAAGAACTCGCAAAATTCACATTGATGAGGTTGGCATTAGTAAAATTAGTCCCTTCAAACCTTCCGTGGCTGAGGTTTGCGTTTGATATCTCTATATCACTTAAATCTCGATGGGAGAAATCAAAGTTCATCGCATTTAAGAGCGTTATGGCGTTCGCAGCTGTCTTCACTACAGAATCGTAACGAATGTTATCCCTTATTTTTGGAAGTTCTGACTTTGATTTATCAATTTTTTCCAGACACATGCCCTTTAGATTTGGATTCAAAGAAAAAGCATCTCTTAAGAATGATATTACTCCCTCATCTTGTGTTATCATATATGGTAGTAGGTCAATCGACCTGTGAATATAAGGATTACTAGTCTCGATGGCATCTAATATACCATTTGCAGCAAAATATTCCAGAAATGACTTATGGATAAAGGAGTATTGATGCTCGTTTTGTCTCCTCAATGGGCATCCATTCCTGGCTTGCACTATCTCAGGATCATCATCGCCAAAATAGCGTTCCCAAAGGTAATCATCTTTCGTTTTGATTTCAACTTCTTGTTTCGAATGCAGAATCAGAGCAATTTCCCTCGAAAAATTGCGAAAAGCTTTGATTGCCTGCTGGTTATCTTCAATCCTACTACTATCCATTAGCCTTCTTTCTTGCCTGGCGAACCAATGCTCCATAAAACATTCGTAGATGGCATATCTATTGATAATGACACGATTCGGTTCTTCTATTGTCTTTTCTGTTAGTCCTTTTCTATTCTCATTGGTTATGTTCTTCTCTCTTTGCCTGATTCTCATGAATTCGTCAATTCGTGGAAAGGATTCTACTATTAATCTCAGCATGAATGGGTTCACAATCAAGTCTTTGAGACTGGGATACGCTGCAATTTTATCTCGATACTGCTGGAAAGAGTAACTTTGATTTTCTGTTTCCGAATATTTTTTGAGATAATTCCTAATTTGATCTTCATTAAATTGCTGTAGTTCAACTTCTTTAAGCTCATTTTCCATGGGTTTAAACCATTGCTGGTATCCTGGAGTGAGATACTGGCTTCTGCAAGTGATAATAACCCGAATATTTTTAGAATATCGACCTAATTGCTGTATATCATACAGATTCAGACGGCATTCTCCAGCAATTTCATCGTATCCATCCATAAGAATAGCCAAACGAGAGTGCTTTGGGTGATACTCGCCAGAATATTGTTCTTTGAGTGTTCGATCAAAGCTTTCTTTGACGGTATCCATGCTGAACTTCTTAAGATCTATGTGGATAGGCATTGGTATGTTCTTCTGCTCCCTCTTTTTATCCAATAGCCTTTGTTCGAGATAACGCAAAGTCAGAGATTTTCCTGCTCCTGATTCTCCTCTGACGAGCAATACTTGTGCAGAGTTATCTTTTTCAAAATCAAGATACTGATCGACAAAATCAGTAAAAAGTATAGCGGGGTCGTCAGGCGTCGTATGATCAATAACATAGGGATCGATATAATAATATAACTCGTCTTGATATGCTTGCCTCTCATCTAACCTCGCTCGATCTTCAGCACTTTCTTTCATCAGAAGTTTTTCCTGTTCATCCTTGTATAACTTTTTAGCGTACTCCAATTCCTCTTGGTACTCTTTTATCATTTTAGCTTTGCGATCCATGAGGAATTTTGTTAGCATATCAATAGTGTAGTCATAATAAGTCACAAAATTATGTGCTCCCACTCGGGCGAAAAAACCTTTGAAGGTTGCTTCAGTAGTTTTCGTGATTTTATGGAGAGTTATCAAAAACTCTTTCTTCGTCCCTTTTGGAAGAGTTTCGAAGCCGAGCTCAGACGTTTGAGGGATACCTGTGAGTGCTACCCTTATCTTTTTATCCTCCAAATCTGAATGCATATCAAAAGCTGCTCCGGGGTCAATCTTGATGGTTTGGGCGTACCGTCCCTTTACAGGATCGTGAACTATTTGAAATCCGATATTGCTTCCATTCTTGCCAATAACGTCAATGTCGTTTATCAAGACAGCGACAGCTAAAATATTTCCTAGCCCTCTCTGTGAGATACTTTCTCCCTTATCTATCACTGCTTGATATGGATTAGGGTTGAGAACTTGAAAATTGTTTCCAAGGGCCTCTTGATATGTTTTAAAGCCTTCTAATAGCTCGCTCATAGTATGAATGCATATTGTTCCCTCAAGATCTGGTCTTTCTGTGGTATTCGTCATTTTTTGGAGCGATAACTCAATTTTTGGAACTTTTACTCCAAAGTACGCATAGATGTCTGCAGCAATTCTTTCTTTAATTGCAAAAGCCTCAGACTTTTCTTTGTTGGAAGCAATTGATTTTCCCAACCACTCTTTTTTCGTATTGATCTCTTTGAAAATACCACTACTCAAGGATGCACCTGCGAGTCTTGGTTTCCCGGTGTTTTCAAAATCTTGGTCTCTCCTTACAATTGGTTCCAACCAAGAGGGATTGGTTCTCGCGCCATTATTCTCGTTTTCCTCTCGTAATGGAACTCCATTTGCTCTGCCAATGTCATGAACCCAAGCTTCCGATCTCAATAGCTCTTCGGACTTGCCAGGAAGGGCAGAATTCTCTGCTTCTTCACTTCTTGCTGTCATAGATTGCTCTGAATTGTCTCCCATTTTTTGTTATGCTTCTCTTAAATTTATTAAATTCTAACAAGCAGCTAGGAGCGAATTTACTCAGTTTATCAAAGCTTGACTTTTCATAGATATTAAGAATTCTTTTGGGATTAATAGACACTTTATGCGCATTAGATCCGGTGTACTCTGTCCACCAGGTGGCATGACTTGTAAACAAAACCATTTTTTCAATATGCTCATTTAAATCATGGGCCTCTGCAAATCAGTTAATCTCCCTGGAAGTCTTTTGTAAGAATAATGGCTAATATTTATTCAAGAACCAATGAAATACTAAATTTCATAGAAGATACTGGAGAATGTATAAATGAGTCTCAAGGAGATGGACACCTTCGAAAAATAAGTTCATTTCTAAAGTTTAGATATCTCTAGAAGGCGAAGTTTTTCTTTTCGCTTGCGATTTTCTTATTATTATCCTAATACATTGCCTTCTTTCGTGGATTACCAGCTCACATTTCTATTGCTAAGAGAAATACTATCCTATTGATACGAAGTTGGTCAATATCGCTTCGGACGAACATATTCAATCTTCTGCTGTATCAAAGTACTAATTTCGTTTTGTTTCTTGTGGAGACTTTCATAATTGGTGTATTATCTTTACTAATCGGTGTATTAGATGGCAATTTACGAGGAAATCGAGTTTTCGCTTCGATATCTTGAACATGGACATGCTGATTCTCTGCTGCGGAATTTGTTGAGGTGAGCTTTATCCTTTACTGCCTTTTCGATCTAAAAATCCTTCGTATTCTTCTTTAATTTATTAAACTCAAGAAAAAGAAAAGCGATTAACATTAGCTGGTTTGCCTTGTTTCAAGAAGCAAATTTCTGTGAGAAATGACCGCGTCTAAAGTAAATAGATGAAAAAATTTGCGAGGCCAGAATCATTAATGATGAAAAAATACATTTTGAAGCAAAAAGTCAATGTATTGGCTATAATGTAAAGCTATTAGCTGATAAATTAGTGCTTAAAGTTGTGGAATATAGTCTCAACAGAATCGTCCTAACTTACAATATGTCATTTAGAGGTTCGAATTTGTCTCTTCTGCGCTAATTGGTCTCAGTTTAAATGAACTTACACATATTATGATGATCCGTTTCGATGAAATACCACATTGCAGCTTGCAGCTTGACCCTAAATCAATCCTGGGATGGAGCGATAATCTTGAAGAGAGATAATGCTAGAAGATTTTTTCATTGTTAATCTCAAATAACATTGCGTTAAGCTTCAGAACTATTCTTCATAAGATCATGGCTTGAGTATTGCTATTGATCTGACATTGGAGAGAAAATTCCTCAAATCAAGTCCCCTTAAGAACGCAAGCAGTTCTAAGGGAAAAAGCCCAACTTTGAGCGATCGCTATCATCAATTTTGAAGCTTGATTTACATTAAGCTAAATCTTCTTTATAAGACCATTCTTGTAGTTCATGATCCTGCTGGCTGCCAGTCTTTCCTTATCTTTCAAATAGCTTTCTCCATTAATCCATAGATAAGGATATCTCTTGGTCTTGTCTTTCAAGTCTCCAATAGTGCCATTTTATGAGAAAATCCATGAAAACTATATTGATATTCGATAAGATCTCGATATTATCGCTCTTATCCCTTCCTCAAATATGCTTCTCTCTTTTGAGCAATCATATGAATATGGTTTTCCGACGTTAGCCTCCCCAATTTTTCAAAATCAATCGTTGTAAATCTGAAGATATGTTTCTCGTTGTCTCGAGTCTCATTAATTATCTCTAAAACATTTTTTCATCGTTCTGGATCATGTGGAGAGGTTCTCTTCTCAGTTTGCTATCTTTTTTTTTGTTGCTTTCGTTTTTTGTCAGCCTTTACGTTTCCCGTATTTGCTCTATTCTGTGATTTAAATGTTTTATTAGCTCAGAGTAGAAGTAATTGGCTGACTCTAACAATCAACTTAAAAACCAAGACCCTCAAGTCCAATACACTTATGATGAAAAAATTGGAGAGCTTCACATTATTCTCTTCAACAACAATAGCAGAGTCTAGAATTGCGGTATCATTTTTCTCGAGTGTGTGACCAATATGGATTCGAGAGTAAGATGTGAATTGCGAATCAAACATTTTTAATAATTTATAGCTAGCTCGAGCCTTGAAGAGCATTGAGCTATGATGATAACTATTTTCACATTCAGACGTAATTCAGGCATTGCTTGTTATCTTTCGATGCGAATATTAATGAATGCATTGAAAAGATAGGAAGCTCTGAATATGTACAAGAATCCTCTCAACAACTTCTAAGGCCATGGAGCAATGCCAGTAGTAGCATATTCGATTCCAATTGCGGTTTTGCCATTATCCTGTCGACTTGGAGGATATAGAGCGCTTTCTCCAGTATCAGCAGCTAAAAATATACAGATCTGCATTCACTTAATTATTTGATTATCTAGGGCCAGACTTTCGTTTCTGTGAGCACATTGATGAGCACTTTCAACAATTAAGGGATAAACTCTTCCAATTCCCTGCTTATATTTTAAAACATTGACCAAGTGCTCTAATCCTCCATCAAATCCATCATGTATGTGTAGAATTGAGGCGAGACACATATCAGCATAATGAATATGAGCACTATTTTCCAATTTTTTCAAGAAAAATCCATCTGTACGAAAAATTTTGAGATTACCAGAAGACAGTAATAAAATGCCTCTCATGCAAAATACAACCTTAATGTTACAATTAACTCTCTGATCATTGTAACTTTGAATTCCTTGAGTTATTAGTGAATTTGGCATTCAGTTTAATTGAGACCTCTTGAAATGGCTATCTATACATTCACTTTAGTGCTTCTGAAAGTTAATAAAGATTCAAGAGATAAAATTCGAAGTCTTTCGGTAGATGGAAGGCGCTGATGAAAGGAGCAATTTTTCGAGAAACTCGAGAACGGCCTATTCTCTTTTCTTATAGGGTTAGTCCATGAGGAAATATTAATTTCTCAAAAATAAAATAATGTAAATTGAAAAATTATGATGCGAGCAGCGTCTTTGAGACAGCAACTCTTCAGGGCGATGTCTCAGGTTTGGTACGACTGAAAAGAAGGCAGAGTTTTATTAGCTACCAGCAGTATGATGCCACTTTTGAAAATGGCCAGCCTCATTTGAAGTGGATGTGTCCGAAATCAAGAATGACGACTGGAAAGTCATGCAAGACGAACGAAATTTACTTCTAAAGCTCCGTAGAGCCCCCAAATTTCAAAGAAATCGAGGAAAAGTAAAGTAAAAATCCCATTGAAGAGCAAGAAAGGAAATCCAAGTCACAAAAAAATTGTCAAGGCAATAGTCAACTCTAATTGCCTCCTAACAAAAGCACCGTGGGGTACAGAGGTCAGCAATCTGGTTTCTGAAAGTTTCATCTGACGCGTGTACTCTATAACAAGAACCGAAGAAGAAGAATTTTAATTACAACCAATGCATGTATCAGAGATTGCTAGACATCTCTTCTCAAGTACCGCCAGAGCCCTAAGAGTAGGTTCCGATGAGAATCGTGCTGCTTGGCAAGCTGAATACAAAAAATGTTTTTTCTGCTAACATTTCAAAGAAAAATATCGGAAGAGTGAAATAAATCCCTCCAAATCCAGAATCAGATGGCAAGAATTAGTTCCCAAAGTTTGCTTTGTAACAACTGCAGGAGTTATGTCAACAAGAATTCATACGCTACGGGTTGAATAAAATTGAAGGAAAAATATTGAAAAATGCAAAATTTATGAAAATTAAGGAGGAAAGGGATCTATGATTTACGTATCTAAAGTCTAAGCCTGCAGAAAGACCAACGGGATTAGCGATGCAGCAAGAGATTAAAGAAAGTCTTGAAGAAAAAAATAGCATGAATTCCATAGTTTTGCCTGAGAGCTAGATTGAAATCAATTTATTAATTTCGAGAAGATGATCAATTTGAACTTTGGATCCTCTGCCAATCTTTTTCTATACTACTGCAAAAGATAACCAAAAAAAAAGTGACTGCGCCAAGGAAGCTAAGTAGTAGAATTATCATTAAAGCTCTTCATAAATAACATTGTCCGATCAATCGCAAAGTAAAGCTTGAATAGAGACTTAGACAACTCTGTAAAAACAGAAGGACCATCTTGAAGTGATGCAATTGTCTTTTCGAATGAAAAAGCGATACTATAACTTAAATCCCTTGTTCTAAGGGGAGATAACTTTTCATCACGTAAAGAAACATTATTTTCTCATATAGTTGTTCTCTTTTTTGTTTTATGAGTTTAGATTTGTTAAACTTTGGAATTCTCTCCAAAATATACACAAAGTTTCTTAATGCTGCATTATTAAATAAAAATTGAACTAATCATAAAGTAATAATTGGCTGTTGAGAGTTCCAATCATCATGTAATTCATTATGCCGCTCTAAGCATTATTAGACTATTCTATTCAAGAAGTTTTGATTTAATAGCAGTTTAGACTTTTCATTATTTAAGATCGAGTCTCAAGGAATAAATTTTTCACTTTTCCTCAAAAATGAAATGATATTGGAGGTGTTTGTGACCTGAAGGCTTAATTGGCATTTTATATCTTTCAAGAAACGTATGCTCTTTAATTTCTGATTAGATCGGCGAGAGGGATGCTTGTTTCCCATTGATATGCTGTTTTATTCGAGTTTTAATAGGTTTTAGTTTGAGAGTTAAGCAACACTGGAGTTGAGAAATCAATCCAATTGATTCTCTTGAGTAAATCAACCGTTTGCTTTTGGAAAGAATATCGGTTTGCATGGTGTATAGCCTCAATTGATTTGATCAGCGTAGCTGATTTCGAGACAGGCTACTCACAAACTTCCTATCAAGGTGTTCAAGTCAAAGAGACAGCCCATCATTGGTCATTCCTCAAGGAAATCACAAAAACAAGTCTTCTGGTATCTCTACAGTAGTATATGTCTCAAAGGAAGGGTAAATGAGAAAAATTTATTCCTTCGAAGACGTCCTCGGAAGTAAATATCAGATTCGATAAATTCTTCAGAAATGCCGAGCTGTTGGATTTTAGGACTGAGAAAGTCTTATATACTGAAACCACAAAAGAAAGTAAACAATTATTCAACATGCTTTCTTTATTTTTATCCAGATATATTAGGCCTCGGAAATTCGATCTGCCTCATCTAGCCCGAGAAGCTGAGCCTCCTTTGTCGATAAGAAGAGAAGATACCTCTACGAAAAATATCGGTAATTTATTATGATATATTATCGATTTATGCTTTATTTTATATGGTTGTGAACTGAGTAATTATGCATAATAAATGACCTGAAGGATTCTCATCTATCAAAAAATTATTTATGAGTCAGCAAAAAATCAAGAGCACGAGTTACTTGAAAACCAAACAAATATCAAGCTAGTATAGTTTTCGCAAGATTGACATTGCAAACCAAATTTTGCATTGTGACACTACTGAAGACTCATTTAAAGTACAGAATGTTGCTTCTTTTTTTCCCTCTCATTTGAATGTTTATTTTGTGATCACCAGCCACGAACGTGAATCAAAATTAAAACTTTCTCAATAAAAGAAGTTGATGATAGGTTTTTTGAGGCTTATCTATAACAATGACATAGAACGACGGTCATTGTGCGGATAATTAAATATAGAAAAAGGGTGTCCTTTAATCCGTTGGGTAAATAAAATACAAAAAATCCATTTTTCTAAAGCATTCTCTGACGAATAAAATCAAGTGTTTTAAATGCGCTCAAATCTTCTTTTCGTTCTTCTAGTGGTTTGAATATCAATGTCTATGCGACTACCCGAGAGAGCTTGGTTTCTTTGTGATAAATTGAGAGCAGGGTCATTAGCAGCAGGAGAGGGGCGTCGTACAGACCGGAGATATGGTTTAGACCGTGGAGCCTGCCTTGTGTTAGGCTTGGAGCGATTTCTAGCTTCCTTGAACCCCTTCCAAATATATTTTAACAGTCCTATAATGGTTATAATCGCATTAAATATCATCAGAAAGGTCAATGACAAGGTAATTATCCATCCAGCTGCACTCACGGCACTCGAGCCATTGGGATTAATGCCTGCTGAGACGAATGCGATGTTCAATAGTACTCCAATTAAGCTTATGAAGAAAAGCACTTCATTCGTCAAGATCACAAAATTCGTGAATCTGCTCTTATAGTTCACCTTGGTCACATGAAAGAGGTTAACCGCAATAGAACCCACAATCATGAAAATAACCTGAGCCAGAGGATTGTCTTGCCAAAAGATTAATGGAAAAACCATCGCTTGTATTCGAAGCAGCCCTAACACCTGATAGATTTTGGTGTCGCTGTTGTTTTCTTTGAAATCAGTGATGAGGACTTCATATCTGGTGATGTTATGAGACTTGCGACTTCTGCTTTTTTTTGGTGCTGACATCAAGAACAAGCATAGCAACGGAAATAATGTTGCAATAGGTGCTACGAATACACAAATAACGAAGCTGAAGAGAGATAGTGAAGTCGGATTTGAGAGTGAGTGATCATACATCTGGAGCCCGAATCCAAGTACTAGGTCAGAATAGGATCCTGCTACTGTTCCTAAAATATAATTCCATTCAATGATTTTTTGAATATTTAATAGGCGTTTCATCCAAGCTCTGCTTCTCTTTTTCCGGGCTTGATGCATTCCAACCCGACACATGATAACTGCGAGACCAACGAGAACACCGATAAGAACGGTCATCCCAGCATTCTTCAGAAACAAACTAGAATCTTCAAATTTAATGAACCTCTTTGGTAGATTGCTCATCGTCTGATTGTATTGCTCCGAATCAAACATACCAACAAGCATAGTCCTAATGAAAGTTTGAGCTTTGGTGAAGCCTTCAAATAATTTTTCAGCTTGATAGGGGGCAACAATGTTGATATATCTCACAAGAGCTGCTAGTTTTGTAATTCTCAACGTGCTAAACCCCCTTGAAGCACTACCTGCGCTGGCAAAAGTACTGATTGCTGCTGCGCCACTCACAGCAACTGCAGCTGAAGCGGTAATTGTTGAAGCAACAGCTCCTATTGTTTCAATGACAGGATCAACAACACTCACGCAAACTCCAGAAGTGATAGCACAATTGATTTCTATCTGATTATGCCATTCCTGACAGTCAATATCTGATGAACAGGCAACACACATTGTCCCATTGCATTCAGGATGAGCTATGTCTGCTGCTGCTAGGCAATCACTCGATGACGTGCAAGTAGTAATACAAGTGAAATCGGTGGAATCAGTGGAAGTTCCATTGGGGCAACTTAAATAGCAACTGTTTAGATATTGATAGCAAGGTACGCAGGTATTGCTGGTTGATGAGCATATAGATGCTGGCGTTGAAGGGCAGTCCGTATCAGCAATACATTCTACGCATGCTCCAGTTGCCGCGTTGCATACTGGAGTTAACGACAAATGAGCGCATTGACTCGAATCTGTACAACCAAGGCATATATTATCTGAACATTTCGCTTGACCAGCGTTTGGGCAATCTGAATCAGCGACGCACTGAACACATACACCTCCCGAACAGATAGGAATCGACGGAAAATGCTCACAATGAATTGATTCAGTACAAGGTATACAGGAGCCTGAAGTTGAGCACTGAGAACGCGTAGGGTCCGAATTGCAATGTGTATCATATTGACATTCTGTGCACAAACCTAACTCCGTATTACAGATGGGAGCCAAAGAAGTCGCACATTCCGATGAACTTAAACAAATAGAGCAAACGCCTGAACTCGAACAAATTTTCCCCCCGGTGCAATCAGCATTAGTGAGACATTCAACACATTTGCCTGATGAACATTTTGATTTTGGATCAAAACGCGAGCATTGGGAATTTGATGTGCATGCTACGCAAGTATAATCCGTACACTTCGCCGCTGTCGGTGAAGGACAGTGGGAGTCAATATAGCAGGGAATGCATTTTCCTCCTAAGGCAACATTGCATATAGGAGTCGATGGAAAACGTGCACATTGGATGTCAAGGGTGCAAGTAGTACATGTATTGGATGTTGAGCATTTAGCACTTTCTATAGAAGCGCAGTTTTCATTGGCAAGACATTCCACACATATTCCAGTTGCAGTATTACACAGAGGTGTTGCAGTGAAACGAGTGCAATGGTCATTCTCTGTGCATGAAACACAAGTATTGGTCGTTGCAGAGCATTTCGCTAAGGTGGTGGTTGGACAATCTGTGTCAGTAATACATTGGACACATGTTCCTGATGCACCTGGATCCTTGCAAAAAGGTGTGAGTGGGAACCGAGTACTGCATTGGCTCGAGTGTGTACATGGGACGCAGGTATTGGTTGTGGAACATTCGACTGCTGCCGTGGAAGAGCAATCTGAATCAGAAAGGCATTGAACACATGCTCCAGTTGCAGTGTTACAGAGAGGTGTTGCTGCGAAGCGAATGCAGTTGTCGAGGAGGGAAATGATGCTGCTGACGCATCCAACACAGCTAGTAAGGTAACACCTAGGAGATAAAGGCGACGGGCAGTCGCTATCCAAGTAACAGAGAGACAATGCTTCTGGAGCGATAGCGATAATAGTCATCATGATGATAAATAATATTGGATACTTCATTCCTCACCTATTTTTATCCTTTCCTTCGATTTTTGAATTGGAGTATCTAATACGATTTGTTCTTAAATAAAAAATTAAAAGGCAAATTCCGGAATCTAATCTCAAGATCGATTAACTACGATCTAAAATAATTCGCAATTTCATTCCACAATTGCCATTCAAAACGATGCCTTGAAAAAGTTTTCTATTCTTTGAAAAACCTGCAAGTACGTGCTTATTGACCAAGATTTCAATCGAAAGAAGTCACAACAATACATATAATGTACAAATATATTTCCGAAAAACTCTCAACAAGCATAAATTATTGAATTCTATATGGAATCATGTAATTTTCTTTCAAGAGTTACCGCTCTCTATGCTGCCTTTACCTACTATTTCAATTCAGTTGAACATTTTGCTCAAGTTCCAATTAATTGGGTTTTAATAAGGATAGAATATGTAGAAAACACCTTCAAATTTAAAAAAAAATTAAATAATCGAAGGAATTCAAATAAGCAAATTAATCAAAAGTTAATGACAGACAACTATTGCTTGCTTACTTTTATTTGAAAACACGCATTTAAAAAAATTCGAATTCGAGACACAATTTAATTTGGATAGCGAATTTAGAAACTATCGGTAATTAAAACTCCAAAATGAGGTTTTATTGTTTTTTTAAACTTCTGTCAGGCATGTGAAATAGTACTGTCCCACTAAGTCTTTCAACAGCACCGAATGATTTGCTATTCAGTCAGGAATCAACATCTTTTTACCTACTACTCAATTGAAACACATGAAAAATCATTATTTTGAGTTTTCCTAATCGACTATGATATGAAAGGGGCCGAACCCTTGGGTGTAATGAGAAGCGATGTGATCTCAGTTTTGCTTTTTCAAAGCTTTTCTAATTCATGAGCTGAGCTGAGGCTGACCTTGAGTGACTATAATTTCAAATTTCAAATAAACCACCAAACACCCACATTTTAATCTGATCTTAAGGACTGATATTATTTGTTCCAGAAAATAGAGCAAACTTGATATTCTGCTCAATCAATCCAAAAAACTCATTATAGCTTCATCATAAAAAACACAAATTGCCAATAAGTGGAAGATTGAAGATCTCTAAGATATTTGGTTCAATTTCTGAGATGATCTTCAAGTTTTATTCGCAAAATCTTGTTCAGATCAAATAAATCGGAGTGTTTTCATAAATTTCGGAGTGCTTGCTTGCTGTTATTGCTTTCGATAGGATTTCCTATTGTTTAAAAGGTGAGTTTTACGTAATTCAAATTTTTAAGTTTCCATATCATCCGACATTTTTTTAAAAAAAAAAGAAACAAAAACAATGTTAACGTTGCTGAACGAATCCGTACATTTAGTATAATACAATTGAATACCAATGTATCTTCATGAAAAGATTGTAAAAAAGCAAATAATCATAACTAAGGTGACTTCAGCAAATAGTGAATAAATAAACAAAGTAGAGAGCTGTGAAAAACTAGTGCTATGCTATATACAGTTAATTAACATTCATGGTTTTCAGTGAATTCAAGCAGTCTAAATTTAAGTGTAAGGGAAAATGATGAACCGAAACGATAAAATTCAAACGTTTTCCTAAGATTTTTGCACTAAGAGCCCTCAAATTGAGTGAATCAGAAAGATTACGAAGAAAGATCTGGGATATATATAAAAGATCAAATACGGATTTGCTTCATATATAGCTGCTATCATCCTTAGCACCTGCTTAATATTAGCTGACTTTGACTCTGTTGAATCCACATTGTTTTAGAGACACCTTATTCGTGTGAAACTAATCATTTTCGGGTACTAACGCACATTCAAACGGATTTTAATTCTACGTTTTTTGATAACCACCTCGTTTGCTTGTGATAAATTAAGAGTAGAGGTATTGGCGGAGGAAGCAGCAAGGTGTTGTATAGACTGTGTTGATAAATCTAGAGAAGGCTTTGAAATCGGGGGAACCTGAGGACGTTTACGAGCATCTTTTATAGCAGTCCAAATAGATTTTAGTAATCCCGCTAGAGAAACAACCGCATTAAATACCATGATTGCGGTCAATGTAGACGCAATTATCCATCCAACAACTGTGCTTGTAAGATTCGCATTATTAGTTTCTAGGTCTGATGAGGTACTAATATGTAGAAGCATTCCGATCATGCTTACGAGTAAAAGCAACTCATTGGTCAATATCACAAAATTCGTAAACTTGTTCTTATATGAGACTTTAGTGACGTGAAAGAAGATAGCAACAATAGAACCCGCGATCATGAATAGAATCTGAGCCAAAGGATTGTCTTGCCAAAAGATTAATGGGAAGACCATCACTTGTATTCGAAGCAGCCCGATCACTTGGTAGATTTTGGTGTTGCTATTGTTCTCCATGAAATCAGCGATCAAGACTTCATATTTGCTGATGTTATGGTGTTTATGATTGCTGTCTTTGCTTTTTGCAGACATCAAGAACAAGGTTAGCAATGGAAACAATATTGAAACAGGTATTACGAGTGCACAAATAGCAAAGCTGATGAAAGATAGTGGAGTGAGATTTGAGAATGGTAGATCGTATATTTGGAGTCCGAAACCAAGGATGAGTTCAGGATAGGATGCCATGATCATTCCTAAAATGTAGTTCCATTCGAGGATTTTTTGGAGATCCTGAAATCTTTTTATCCAAGTTCTATTTCTTTTTACACGAGCTTTATGCATTCCAATCCTACATATTATAACTGAGAGACCAACAAACACACTGGTAAGAACGGGCATCCCAGCATTCTTCAGAAACAAACTAGAATCTCCAAATTTAACGAACCTCTTTGGCAGATTTATCATTGTCTGGTTGTACTGCTCCTCATTAAACAAACTACTAAGAATCTTTTTCATAAAATTTTGAGCAGTAGAGAACCCTTCAAATAGTTTCTCTGCCTGATAAGGGGCATTAATGTTGACAAATCTCACAAGTGCTGCTATTTTTGTGATTCTCAGAGTGCTGAAACCTCTTGAAGCACTGCCTGCACTGGAAAAAGTGCTAATGGCTGCTGCACCACTCACAGCAACCACAGCTGAAGTGGTAACTGCTGAAGCAGCAGCTGCAACTGCTTCAAGAACAGGACCAACAGCAAGCACACAAGCTCCAGAAGTGAGATTACAAGTCATTTCTACTTGATTATACCATTTCTGGCAGTCAGCATCTGTTGAACAAGCAACACACATTGTTCCATTACATTCAGGACGGGCTTTATCTGCTGCTGCTATGCAATCACTTGCTGACTTGCAGGTGGCAATGTTTTGAATGCAAGTGTAATCGGTGGAATTAGGAGAAGTTCCATTGGGACAATCTGTATAACAACTGTTCTGGTAGTGATAGCAGGGAACGCAGGTATTGTTAGCTGATGAGCACATAGATGCTGGTGTTGAAGGGCAGTCCGTATCAGCAATGCATTCTACGCATGCTCCAGTTGTTACGTTGCATACTGGAGTTAATGACAAATGAGAACACTGCACAGAATCAGTGCACGAGACACAAGTGTTGCTTGCTGATGAGCAATGGGCAGTCAAAGCAGAAGAACAGTCCGAATCAATGTTACACTCAACACAAATACCTCCTAATGTGGTGTTACATAGTGGTGTGTCTGGTAAATGCTCACATTGGCTCGAAATTGTGCAAGGCGCACATATATTACTATCCAGAGAGCAATGGGATTCTGTGGCAGATAGACAATCCGCATCAGCCAGACACTCAACACACTCTCCTATTGTAGTATTGCAGAATAGAGCAGAGTTGAGTGTACATTGAGTTGAACTTGTACAACCAACACAAACACCACTAGGAGAGCAAATTTTTCCACCAGTACAATCAGAAATTGAGAGACATTCAACGCATTCTCCATTTGTGGTGTTACATAAGGAGTTGGGAGCCAAATGAGTGCATTGACTGTTTAAAGTGCAAGTCGTACAAGTGTTAGATAAGCACCTAGCTGCTGCAGTAGTTGGACAGTCTGAGTCGGAAACACATTGGACACATGTTCCTCCTGAAGGGTTGCTACAGAATGGCGCTGACGAAAAACGAGAGCAATGATCGTTTTCTGTGCAAGGAATGCAAGTATTAAAAGAACATTTAGATGCTGCTTCCGTTGGACAGTCTGAGTGATTTACACACTGCACGCAAGTCCCTCCTGAGAGGTTGCATACGGGTGTGGCAGTGAATCGAATACAGTGATTGTTTGCTGTACACGAAACACAATTGTTAGAAGAGCATCGAGGTGCTGCAGTAGTGACACAATTTGTGTCGCTTTTGCATTGAACGCACATTCCCGAATTGCAAACTGGAGTAACTGTAAACCGACTGCAATGTGAATCTTGAGAGCATGGTTGGCAGACATTGCTTGAACATTTTGAGGAGGCAAGGCTCGTACAGTCACTATTTTGTTCACATGACACAAATGCTGGCAAGCATATTCCGGAATTGCAAGTGCTGACTGAGTTACCGCTCCATTTTCGACAATCAGCATCATTCTCACAAGATAAGCAATAAAAATCTTCGTCATCGCTTATATAAATACACTGGGAATTTGCTGTACAAGTATCAGACGGGCCAGTGCAAGTCGTTGCACAAAGGTAAGTCTTATCATCAGTTACACAAGTCTGACCTGCAGAACAGTCGGAGTTCGACGTACATTCTGCGCAAAGTTTGAGACTGCCAAAGAAACCACCACTGTAGCACTTTTTTCTCTTCGAATTACTGATGCAGTCTGCATTACTATTGCACGAAGTACAGCTGCCGCTTATGCAAGCTTGATATGGTTGCTCGCAGTCATTAACTGAGGAGCAGGATTCAGATGAAACCCCTCCAATTAGAAAGATTATGAAAAATGTCTTAATTATCATTTCCAATTTTTTATTTTCGATTCCAAACTTTATCAAAAGTCATGCGAATTAATTCCATTTAATATTGTTGCCTTGAATCTGCTCAAGGAACTTACTTCTTTGAAATAACTTAAATCAATGATATTATGAAGGTCTTAGGAGGCTTGTCTCGATGTGGCAAGAAATTTGCATTATCTGTTTGAAATGATGATAATCTTTCGTCTTCAAGAACGCATGGAAACTAAAAACAAGATATTTACAATTTTCTTATGATTGTTGACATTGTTTGGCTTATGAAGGGCCAAAAGTCGATATAGAAAGCAACAAAGAGAAAGTTTGAGAATTAAATTAAGCGGGAATCATTCCATTAGTAAATCTCTAAAAAAAACCGATAAATTCACATGAGAAAAGTTCTTCGATTAATTTAGATAAACGCGGTTCGATGAGAATCAAACTTCGATTTTAGGAATTTTTGCGGAGAATTAAAAAAATTAAATCAGGCCAGCTTTTGCTTTGTCACGGCACAGTAAAATAAATCGACAAGATGAAATGGCAATCTCACAATATCACACCACCAGAAAACCTAATAAATTTTACTCGAGGTGAATTCCCAAACAAGATCCGCTTATATCACGAATTCAAAGGTTTCAGACAGACCTGTGACTAATCTACTTTTTAAAGCAATTATCTGGTCAGAGTGGGGCAAGGAAACCCTCAATTCAATAGAACAGTCACCAATAGTGCAGACTATTCAAATACCAGAAATGTCTCTCTGTTTTCATTGATCTGTGTCGAGCCTTCAAGAAATTCTGGAACGAGTATCTTTCCTCACAATCTCTATCTTGGCATTCTAAATTTCGATATAACGACTTAAATCCGCGAAATGCATGGATAATTCAGTGACAGATGCTCCTGCTCAAAAATAAATTGCAGCTTTATACATTTATTTATCAGAGAATCAATTTCTACATCGCATTACATTTTATCAAAAAAATTTTAATCGCTTAGTAACCATTCTGACAATCTTTCGAGCGTTAATGATATCATTTTCATCAAAAGCGCTCAAGGTGTTCCATGAAGTAAAAGAATAGTTCGGAAATTGAATCTCAATTAAATAAATTTTCTCAATAAAACCAATAAAATTTTGCAAGCTATCTCGATTAGCAGGCTTTCCATGATTGTAATTCATTTCAGGAAAATACAGACCTAATAATAGATAAATTGAACATATCTTGCATGTAAATGTTGTGAATCTGATGGAACTATAATGATGAAGAAACTAATTGGGATTTTTACCTCTGATTCTGAACAGGATATTGTTGGAGCAAGCAGTGATATTCTATGAGATCCACAAAATCTTCTTGTTTTTGTTGGATACAGTTACTAATCGTTTCCTCTCCGTTGTTTCTGTTATTATTCTTATTTATCATTTGCACTGCCTATAACCAAAGCTTTGCTGTGAGGGGTCCTGAGATTTAAATAAGATGCTTTGAGATTTTGATTAATTAACTTTATTGATGATGTATTTTTGTAAAAACTGTGTAATAGGCGCATATTTGTGAATATTTAATGTCAAATCCTCTCCTTAGTTTGCTGAAGAGAAAGAATCTGACCAAATTTCATGAAATATTTCGTGAGCAAAGTGAATCAGGAGAAAAAATATGCTATGAATGCTCTATTTCTTGGTCCCTGTTAAAGAGAGATTGAGTTTGCTTGTTAGAGAATTCTGTTACATTGATTATCTTGGTCAAGCATTTCACTTGAAAGAATAAACTCTAACCATAATGATTTTGATTTAGATTAACAACGCTGTTGTTTTTGCCGAAATGTTAAGTCCTTAGACACATTAAATAAAAAAAACACCAAGATTCAAATAGTTTGAATCCAATATGCACGTAATCACATTGGAAAATGAATCGGAGGTGGCCAGCTGAGCCCCAGTTACTGATCCTAATTTTTACTCCTTAACTGATATTAAATCCACTCAGGCCCTCGAATTATATTTCATATCTCAGAAACCAAAGTATAAAAAAAAAAGAGAGAAACCGAAAGTCAAAAAACCAAGGAAAATGTTCTCCAAAGTTGATATTCTCCAATCACTATCCAGCATTTCAACTAAGCTCTCACTGGAAAAGCTTTATTCAAGATGAGAGAATACTTTTGATTTGAAGTATTTCTAAATTTTGACTCAAATTGTTACAATTCCTTGAAGAACCATGCAATTGCGATAAAATTTTGATAGTATTTCATTCACTTAATCCCGACTCCAACTAAAGAGAAAAGGAGTAGCTATTACCTTATTGGAGTTAGGAGCTTTTGTAATTTGATCCAATTTAATTCTCTTGAAAATTTTCCAATACATCTGCTCGTCAAAGATTCAGATTAATTCCGAGATTCTCGCCTTAGTTAGAATTTATCCAAAATTTTAGAATCACTTCGAAAAAATATTGTCAATCTTTCGCTTCGAGTTGCATGAATCTTGATTCTACATATAGGATACCTTGCACATTAGCAATTGTTATCGGTAAAATTTGCAAAATGCTTCTATTAATTCCAATTCATGCCCTGGCTGTAATGAATTTCGATGCTGAAAAAAATTCATACATTAAATCAAATAATTTAAAAAATACATTGCATTCGAAGCGAATTTTGGTAATTTTGGCATGATTAAGGTTGAGAAGAACTAATCTTTCGAAATGAAAAGAAGATATGGAAGCTGCCAATCTACCAAAAAAAAAAACAAGGGCTTTAGTTTTAGATGTCATTGATACTTTTGTTTGCTATAAATTGATTCTTTGCCATGTTTCCTCTTTTTCATTTGTACTGTCGGTAAATCAAGGCGTTGCTGTAGCGGTCCTGAATTTTTTAAAAATACCTAGAGATTTTGATTCATTAATGAATTAATTAAATCTGCTGACACTATTTTGTTTCAAAAACGTTGAGAAATCGAATTCTACTAATTAAGATCATAAAGATAGAAGAAGAGAGCCAGCTGGTTTTAGTATTTAACATGTATTCAATTGAGAATCAACAATGTAAAATGCTTACTTCGAGAAGCAAAATTTGTCACGATTTCTTTTTTTTTTTAATAAAGCAGAAAATCCTCCTTTTTATCAGTAAATGTTCTGTTTTCTTGGTTCTTCTTCGAGAGGGATCAGGTAAGTTTATGAGAGATAGAATCTAGCTGAATTAGAACTTTATAGCTAAAGTAAGCAATTATATCTCACTAATTAACGTAGTGAAAGTACATTTATCTTTAAGTATTAACTTCAGCAATAATGAATTTCATTTACACATTGTTTCTTCGCTTAAATGTTACTTAGCTAGGTTAACAGTTCTAATTTTTATTCCTTAAGCATCAACTTAACTCAAGACCTCCGATTCTTATTGATCTCATAAATTACTTGAATGCATTTCTCTCAGAAACCAAAGATATTAACAAATACAATAAAGGTCTCAAAGATGAGAAACCAGTTTAATTATTCAACTTCAATATTATCTTATCAATAATCAGCTTATCAGCGAAGCGGTAACTGAAATAAGCTTTATTTCAGAAATGAAAGCAATTTCCTTGGAAAACGACAGAGAGGAAATTAGATAAAACTTTTTTAAGTCAATATAGAAGATTAAAATGTAGGCAAACTCCTCTTTCATTATGGTATGAATTTGCTAACCTCGAAAATATCATTTCAATCAGTTATTTTCGTTGTAAAGCTATCTTTTCACTAGAGATGTAAAATTCTCACAGTGGAAAAAAAATTGCGGAATGCTCAACTTTCAAATATATTCTTTGATCTCGAGGGACGAGCACAAAGATTATGTAATTTCAGAAATGTTTACTGCATTATTAGGCTTCTTGGCAGTAGAACAATCATTCTCTTCTCTTTTTTTAAGCAGCAACATAAATCATAAATTGAAGAAAGCAATACCGTTAGCATTCAAATATATTTTCCAAAAGGAAGAAAAATAAAAAGATTTTGGAGTTTATTAAATAAAAACTCCAACTTTTAGGCAGCAAAATTTAGCGGTTTGATTTTGTAAATCGAATGATTCTACTCATACTAAAGATGCATGTTAAGACCAATGTTAGCTTTTTTCATAAAGTAGAACATCGTATGCGGCTTTGGAGCCAGAATTTGGTGAAAAGAAGCAAATATTATCTGAGAATCTTTAAGAAAAAGATGTTCTTATGCTTTTTAGATTGCATGATTAATGACTCTAATTCATTTTATTTGGTGTCAGTAATGGAAATAATAGCTGCGAGAAAGCATTTAATGACGAATTTCTCAGCAGTATTTAGTTAAACAATATTTCATTTCATTCCAACAATTTTAGCTCTTTCAAAGATCATTCAAGCAGCAACACCTACAAAATGTCTAATCTTTCCAATAAAGCCACCGAAAAGAAAGAATTTGTATATGAGCCTTTAAAAGCGACTTCAGGTACCATGGCGGACGCTGCAGCAAAAGCTGAAGCAGGAGACTTCCACTTACATGATGAAAAACATGGTGATAATTATTTCGCGAAAAAAGGATATCGAGATACAACGAGAAAGCTTGATGACAATACGAGTGATTTAGCGCACCAAGGGCTCGAACTCAGAAGTACTATGCATGAATATTGAGTTTTCACATAATTTGTAAATAAGGCTATTGTTAAGAGTGTGGTAATACTCATGACAATATTGAATATTATTTCATGGAGTCAAATTAGGAGAATAACTTAAATAACTCACTATCTCGTTGGTTTAAATATATAGCTGTTGGATTTCAGTGTAAACTCTCATAGAAGATTAAAGAAAGGCGAAATAGAGAAATTGCCTCTTTCAAGGGTTATGGAAGACTGATAATATAAATGAGGGAATAAGCCAATGTTTGGAATGATTAAAACTTATCTTATTTCCTGAATTTGGCTTAGAAATTGTTGAACTTCATTATCTTAGCTTCATAATCCTGTAGCGCATTAGGGTTACATTGAGCCACAGATTCCGAGGTTTCTCACCAAATCATGCTCAGGCTGCCTTTTTAGCATTATATCATTTTCAGTTTGGAAGAATGCATTATGGTACGCTGTAAAAGATCTCCCTCGATTCTTTGATCAGTTGACTGAAATTGTGAACTGCATTCCCCGAGTATGGCAGAATGCTTGCTCCAAATTTTTATACACAGTGTCCACATCGATATGAAGGGCCTTAGGTTGAATTGTGAAATATAGATTGTTCTTAAAATTTCCAATATCTGTAGAGTTAGGAATGCCTTTTTGAAGTTAACTCTGCTGACTGCAAGAATAGGAAACGAATTATGAGCCTTCAGAAATTTCACACAACAACAGACAAAAATTGGTGTTTTAATAAGCTTTTCTCATGAAAGGAACCTATTACAATTCAGATTACTGAATTTAAAAATCATTAAGGAAATTGCAGAAGACAGATTCAAAAGGCACCTGCCACGCAATACAAGTAATTATTCCAATTTCTTTATAGAGAAGGCTATGTCAGTCTGCTTCATTTGAGAAAGAATCAAAGTCAATAATCACGCGCGAGGGAAAAGCAGACACCACAAGAAACAATTTGGGAGAATACTCATCGGCCATAATGAATAATAGAAGTGTTTAGAACTATTTATCACAGCGATTATCATCTATATTGCCTTCAGCATAAATTCATGTATTCTCCCAATATGAAAAACAAAACAAATTGTTTAAGGAAACTGAGCATTCACACAAAAAAACAGAAAATGATATTTTCTTTGGTTTGTTTCATCCTAAAAATGCGTCTTTTTTAATCGCTAAAAAACTATCAAATTAAGCAATCTTCTTGCTTGATTTTCCAACTTCGAAAATCCTTCTAAGAAGACTAAATCTGGATTTCTAAGGTTTCTAACAAGGTTCTCCAAAATAATTGCATGAAAAACAACAACTGCACTCATAATCTATAAATAATACTCACCCGTTCTCATGAGAACCTTGTCAATCAAGCTCATATTTGAGTTTAGAAGTTTTTTTTTGAAACAGTGAAACATTTCGCTAAAAT
>ENA-UOUE01000741-UOUE01000741.1-compost-metagenome-genome-assembly--contig:-NODE-741-length-24844-cov-14.985303_pt1 | contig 24844 bp, 22 predicted proteins | sample MGYA00238146_ERZ747223 | MGnify/ENA primary metagenome ERZ747223 (study PRJEB28781, sample SAMN06268865) | compost metagenome | isolation source: single cell | place: USA: California, Emeryville, Joint...
TTACTCTTACTCCTACTTTTTCTTCTAACTTGTTCGTTGTGAACACTGCTCAACTCATAGCGATCCTCAGTTGTTCTCTTTTAGAGTCAAAAACATGGACAACGGACTCTGCGATGTATCCTGAAATAATTAAAAAATCGTTTCCATCTTCTTCATTGCAAGAGGAGATAAAGCGTTTCATTTTCAGTATTTTATCTGGCTTAGCTGCCAGCAAATACTTTTTCCCATATTTTTTCGAAGTTATATGTAGGTATTTCTTTTCAAGTTCTTCTATGAACTTCTCTTTTTCTTGTTCATCAATTCCAACCTTGAATAAGTCTTCAATATGCACAATATCATCTTTGATAAACTTCTAAACTTTGAGTAAAATATAGGCGAACTCTATCCTTTGGAATTGAAGAGTACCTCGCGATTTAGAGTCTCAGAAATTTCTTTGTTCCTATTAGCACCAAACTCATTTGATAATTAACAGCCTGCAAGCACTTTTGCAGCTTTAAACAACAGTCAGTCTCGCTGCGAGGAATAAGGGCCCACTCGTTTTGTAATTAATATTTCTGAGAGTCCTTTTACATTTTCTTCTCATTGAAGAAAATTCCTCATATTTAATTATTTTGGTTAGTAGGATCCTCAAGAACAAACCTCTTAATTAACTCAACATTGCATACCAACTTGGATGAGGAATTGAGTCAGTCTCTCCAGAATGAGAAAGTCTTCCAAGCAAAACATAGATAATATTTGCGGATATGCCGCTTGAATATCATACTATGAATATGAAAATCAGTTCAAGAAGCACCAGAAATCCAAGGAATCCCAGCTTCCAGCCCTAGTTTTATTAAAAACCACATTTCTACTCTGACACCAAGCGCTTATAATACACTTTCATAGTCTTTCTGCGTTCGATCGAAAATTATGGTATCGCTGAGTTATTAAAAATTTTATGTTATTCTTAGAAAACAATCACCTTACTGTTTTCTGATCTTAATAAATTAATAAAAAAAAAAAGTTCGCAGTTCGATCATGGCCTCAAGAACCAGTTATCAAACAATACCCAATTACAACGCAGCCGCCGCAAGCAAGAGAAAAGAAAAAGACATCATGAAGCTGCTGATCTCAGACTACAAAGTCGAGAGAAATGAAGAAAACCCCAATGATTTTCTCGTAGAATTCTTCGGACCCAAAGGCAGCTCTTACGAGGGCGGAAAATGGCTGATCCATGTCCTCCTACCGGATGCCTACCCTTACAAGTCGCCTTCAATCGGATTTTCAAATAGGATCTATCATCCCAACATTGATGAGACGTAACCATTAGAATCTCTCTTTCTGCTGCTTAGCTTAGATGTCATCTCTGTCTTTTAGATCAGGCAGTGTCTGTCTCGACGTCATCAACCAAACATGGAGTCCGATGTTCGATCTGATCAACATCTTCGACGTATTTCTGCCTCAGTTGCTGATGTATCCCAATCCGACTGATCCTCTCAATCCAGAGGCCGCAGCACTGATGCTGAACGACCCGAAAAAATATGAAGCTAAGATTAAAGAGTACGTTGTAAAGTATGCGCGTGATTCCTCTTGTTCAAGGATGGACATTGAGAAAAATAAGGAGAGCGATGAGGACGATATGGACCTCGAGAACGATGATAATATCTCTTTCGGAGAGGTAAGTGAGCTCTCTGAGACTTCAGACATCACTTTGCTCGAGTGATGTTGAGTATCGGTACACTCACTAATAAAAACTTCTTCTGATGGCCTTTCTCAGGAGGGGCTGTGGAAGAAGGCTTGTAAATAGCTGATTACTGTTTAATATTCACTATGCATTAATATACTATTTAATTTAAGCCAGCGGGTATGTCAGTCATGTCATATACCTGCTGTCCAAGATGAACATGAAAGAGATTGAAAGTATTCAATCCGAACATGTTGGTTGGACAGAAAGCAAGTAGAAGCAGAGAATATACTTGTCTGAGAGGAAGCTTGCTGCTCTGTCTGGTCTTTCAGAAGGAATTACTCCATATCTATCTCTTTGGCCGTAATTATGCATATCTACTAATATTCAACTCCATAAAACGAATCCATAATCCACTGCTACTACTAATACTCAAACAACTACCAAAATTACCATAGAGTACTCTCGCTTGCTTAGACATAAAGATACTAGAGGGTCTGATAAACAATGAATTTAATTAATTTTGGAAGCTTGCTTGCAAATTGTGATCAAATTTCTTGTAAAGCCGTATGATTCTCTGTGAACTACAAATAGTTTATTCGTTTGTGAGAGACTTCAATATGAAAGCACATAATATAGAAACTTTGTATTCAGATTGAAGAGATATATCTAACGCTCAATTTATTCTTGTTTAACTTTTCCAGAAGAGCCTTTTCTTTCGAAGTTGAAGTCCAAGCGGCCAAGGACGATCAAGATGGCGAAGAACGCAGCGAAGGCGACGAAAAGGAAGACTGGCTCAGCGAGAATATTCTGAGATTCAAACTGATAGTTGACCTAAGTCAGAAAAAAATAGGAAGATCAATTAAAGGAAATTAGATTTGTCCTTACAGTGAATTCTTGATGATGGTAGTGAAGGACATTCTTCTTCTTAATGACCAAGGTTGGTCTGCCATCGAAATCTAACATATCGAAAGTTTTCTCTTCGGTGATAGAATCGACATCGAAAGGAAGATTGATCTATTGAAGTATTTAGTTTGAAAAAACGATGTCTTTATAAGATTGTAATACGGTTGCACCCTTTGCTCCTTCTGGCAACACAACTCTCAATGTGAATTCTTCAGCGATCATAGATTCAAATGGGAAACCGAATTTCTGCTTGAGTTGGAATTTGCTTTCGTCGTTTTGGTCTTGGGACAAAAAGCTCTTGGTTGGGAGGTTGTAGCTCAGATCCCTACGAAAACGCATTGAGAATTAAATCATGTGCGATTGAATATAAATCTTACCACCAGGCTCTCCAGCCTCCGAAGATTGGGAATCTAGGTCTGATCGTAAGGGAAACCTTGCCGTCCTATATTTAATAGTACAGATATTACATTAGAAATGCTCTTCTCAAAAATAATTACTCTTCTGTAAGCATTGGAGGTGGAAATGTTTCCGATTTCGTCTCTGTAATGAAGTCCCCAGGTTTGCTCAGGGAGATCAGCGTGAAGAGATCTCAAAGCGCTCTTGCCGTTTTGTGGCTTCTGTGGGCTGATATCAACTCTTGAGAATTCTCCCTTGAGAATAGCACCGCGGTTTTCAAGCTTGTAGTCTTCAACAATGTTGATGTTACCCCAGTGAGAAACCTAACCAATCACATTAGCCATTTTTTTCTAAATAATGCGATGTTACCTGGATAGTCTTGACGACTTCGTTGAAAACAACGAAAGGATAGTTGTTTTCGAAATGAATTTTCAATGGGCTTCTGCTGAAAGGAGCGATATCAGTAACATCAGGGTATTCAACTCTGTTTCCTCTGATTTTTCCGTTACCAGTTTGAGACCTAATCATATAAGAATTAGATCATAGAAATTTTTTTGTAAACGCCTTACTTAACGTTTCCGGCCAGTTTGTACTCGCTGCTCTGAGTATTAATCTTGTAAGGTGAGAAGATATAAGCGCTGTCTTCATAGACGACGTATTGATCTTCTGTGGTGGTGATTTTCTTTGGAAGAGGCTCCATTCTTTGGTAATAGGTGACACTGATCTTGATTTTTAATTCTTTTCCTGGTGCAAGACCCCACTTAAGATTGATTTTGAAAAGGGTGGCATTATGCTTCTTTTCAGTTTCAGCATCGTTGACCTTCTGGTGGGTGTAGAGACTTCCGTTCTTAGGGTCTTCGACGGTGATGAGGGCGACTCTTGGGAGGTATGAGGTTTCGATGGCGAAGTAGAGCTCGTTGATGGCGCTGCTGCCGGTATTCTTGAAGGTTATGAAAGAATCTTCGTAGACAAGCTGAGTGTTAAGGTCAACGCTCTTGGTAGCTTCGGTTATAACGACATTATTGAAAGAAAGCGCGTTGGTAGACGCGATGGTTAAAGCGAAAGCGGCAAAAAGAATAAAAGCGGTTGCTCGCATTTCTAAAAGATCCGATTTTAGTTATTTACTTTATTAAACTTAGAATGATATGCGTGTTTTGCTGTGAACAAGGCTTTGCTTTTAATATAAATAAATCTTTCGAAAAAGTGTATTAAAACGTTGGAACAATAGAGAGTAGTTCAAAATTTTTAGGAGAGAGATTAGGAAAGTGATGAGCTGAGAAAGAGATGGAGTTATGTGAGAAATTGAGGAAAATTTATCTATCGAAAGCAGAAAGTATGATAAAGATGACTTAAAATAAGATGAAGCAATGGAATTCACTAAAAAGTTCAATATTGGAAGGCTTTTGAAGTGAACAAGCAACGATTCTCGATGAAAGAATTGCTACAAAGTCGAGAAGCTTAACATGTCTCACTATTAAGAGATTTATTATGTCAAAGTTTAAAGGAATCTCCATGAAAGAAGTACCACAGAAAATAAATGCCAGGCGAAGTATTACTTGCAACTATGCATTGCCTGCTTAATCTATACAAAAGTTAGAAGCTTTGCTAGAAAGTTTATGCCTGATTGTTCATGTTAAAATCTCTTTGAGACAAAGTCCTTGAGGCTATCTCAGGATGTTACGGTAGAAACCTACTAAGTGATTACCAAAATCTCAAATGGAGACACAAACTAGTTATGCTTGAATGAAGATATTCAAAGACAGTATTATCCCATAACTGTTTGATTAAACTATTACATATTCAATTATCGACCAAAGTCCAAATTTCAAATCTATTCTAAAATAATGCTATCAGATTTGAATAAGTTTTTTGCTAATAAAATGAAATAAATGTGAGGAGGGTGAAGTTGAGTAAAAGGCAAGATCAGGTGGAATGGCAGTTCACAGACAAAGCAACAAGCGAGCTCATTTACTTCTGATCAAATCGATTTTACACAGCGATGAAAGATTCTCTTATTGTACTAAAGAAGTATTGCTAAGAAATTTCCTCTCCTACAATTTCGTTGTCACAATTCTTTTTTGAGTGTTAGTGCGTATTTTACTGTTAATCTTATTCATCCTGATTAACTCACAATTCTCAAGCATCATATGAAGATTCACTGAAAGATATGAAAATATTAAAGTATCAAAGATGAGCTTATAGTTATATTGCTCCTTCCATGAAAATATTATTTCTCTGTGATAATTGCGTTCGTTCTTTTCGAGACTTCCTTATTGATCTATAAGTCTATGTTCCGGAGTTCATCTGGCAATTTGGACTCAATTCTTTGAAATAGGGACTTTAACGTCCCATTTTGGACTAAGTAAAGAATTATGGCAAAATTTTCTTTTGCAGTAACATCATCTCCCCATAATTTCGCTCTTAGCGTCATAACTTTGTCACTGAACTCTTTTGAAACAGCTAAGGTAGGATCGTTGAAGAGGCAGATATCAAACTTCGAGATATTTGGACAGATAGCAGAAAGGTTTTTGTTTGAGAACGGTTGATCTTCAAGCCTTGATATAGCATTATAATAAATTCTTTGATAGTAAATTGATTCTTTGCTGATTAAACTATTAAGCCTTGTGAATGTATCTTTGGAAACAATCATTTCAATATACTCGCTTTCTAGTAGATCAATTGTAGCTTTCCGAAACTTTTCTGGAAATTTGAACGAAGTTGCTAAATTAGTAAGAAACTCGGTCAAGGTGGTAGCCTTCGGATAGATGCGACATTGTCCAAGTAAAATTGTGGACTTACCCGAAATAAACATTCTAATAATTTCTTTTGTTGAGCTTATGTCCGTAATATTTCCCAATAACATCTCAAGCCTGGAAAGAGTTTGAGGATGAAAAGAATTATTCCAGTTGCTGCTGGTATACAAGCTGGAAAGGTGGTGGTAAAAAGAATTAATGTAAGCAGTGTTTCTTTTTTGATCGATACCCTTGTCGGCCCACTTTAACTCGAGGGTCAAATTTTTCCGAGGCGGAATTCCTTTTCTTATGACTATATTCTTTAATTCATCGCTCGATTCTTTATGATGATATATCCTTGAATACGCTGAAAACTTGATAATTTTAAATTTTTTGCCATAGTGCTTCTCAACATCTTTGACAATGTTCACTTTTGATGATGATTCTATGCCTCCTGTTCTGATTTCATCATTATCGTCATTTCCATTAAATCGAGAAGGTTTTTGAGATTGAGGTATAAAGCTCCCAGAAAATTTATTGATTTCATGAAAAAGTGGTTCGTCATCAAATTCAAACTTGCTGATAACAATCGCCATTTGATGTAGTTTCCCTGTTTCAAGAGTATCGTTTGAAAGGATAGTTACCATTTTTTGAAAGAATTCTTTTTCGTATGCATGTATAAAAGCTGTTTCAGCGCTTGTCACCCAAAATATTAAATCACATTCAGTGATATACTCCAGAGTCATCTTGTCAAATTTTTTATTTTGATCTTTAGCGTCTGAGACGCCTGGTAAGTCCAACAGATCAAATTCTTTCCCGTCATCAGATCTCAATGAGCATTTGAAATATCTCTTTCGTTTCATTGGATTACTCACTGCAGGGAATTTAAATATATTTTCATAGCCCACGAGGGATGGCTCCAAGGTTGTTCTAGTTTCTCCCGAGTCCAAATACCTCCTTCCAGCAAGTGAATTAATAAACGTTGATTTTCCAGCAGAAGGGAGACCGACAACACCAATGAGGAATCTATTTGAAGGCTGCACCATTGATGAAAACTGAGAATAATTTATTGTATGCTAAAAGAAATTTTGCTGTGCCATTTATAGACAAACAAAACTGAACAGTTTCGACAACTCTACTAATCTTACTGTTTCAGTTCGTCAATCAGTCCTTTCCTAAATCATGAAATGAAATGTAATGTCACTCTTCCGTAGAATAGTATTGAAACAGCTTAATAAGATCGCTTTCGAACTAACATAATTTGAACAACGATATCAGAAGCCTGTAGACACACACACAACTATCCAGCGGAGTGATCTAATCCATTGAGTCAAGCTCTAGTAAAATTGATCAGCAATACTGAAAAACGAGATTGTATTCGTTGTGATAAATTTCGAATTTCGAATTAATCAAATATCTAGCTTCACTGACAAGGTAAGTAAGTAACCTACTATCACTCTGTAATTTCTACCAGTTAGTGATTTCTTATAAACAGTAGATCGAAATTATGATTATGGTTTACCTGAACCTGCAGTTCTTTCAGTATAAGTGATTTTCAAACTTCAGTAACTCCGCTATTGGAAAAATTCAACTTTTCTTCAGTAAACAACCTTGGAGAGGCAGCCTGCTTTGTTCCCTAATGAAGGCAAAAGAGGTAAAACAAAATTCAGATTTCGCCAGACCACGTTTGTGTTCTCACTTTATTCATATCAGCATGAGACCATGAGAATTACCGCTAGCATATCATATCAAGAAAAAATCTTCTCCATTGAAGCTCTTGTGGTTAGTTTTAATGCCATATCTCTTATCATTAGAATGAAGAGAAGGTTCTTTTCTAAAAGTATAAAAAAACTCAATGTTCCAATCTAAAAATTCACTTCACTTCACTCTCCTTTATTTGAAGAACTGCTCACTATTCAACTTATTCCTTCCTTTAACCAAATTTACTGGCCTTTTGAAAGTCCAATGAAAAGTTTTTGGCTGCTTACTCCGAAAGAAAAAATTTAAGTCATATATAATCATGACCGAGCAGAACTGGTTTTGACATAAGAGTTGATATAACTGAGTTATTATAGAGAAAGTAGATGTTTGCACATTAACTTCATATAACTAACTCAGAAACAGGCATTATTCGACTCATACGCCACATATCTTCTCCATCCTTGTTTCTTCTTCATCTCTTTTTTCATTTTCACTTGCTGATAATACCTTTTGATCTCCTCAGCTGTTGGTCTCTTGCTCACCATTTCGCTATCAATAACTATAACGCACAATGGAGTTATTACCCAAACACTCAACAAATTTACTCAACGAATCTCTAAGCGCGTCACCACTATCTGTTCCACGTGTACTAGCTCCAGTTACCTTGCCATAAAAATCTGGTACTCGAGAGCAGGTCCCGATATTTCCCTCCGAAGTAATCGAAAAACTCTCTGTCGTTTTTACATCGTTTATGTTGAACGCATCGACATCTTCGGCGAATTTATCATACATCAGCACGTGCTAGAAGAGTATGGTCAACGAACAGAAAGAAAAATTGCTGTTTTACAACAAAATGCTGAGGGTTGTACCAAGTATTTTGAATTTTGCTGGCATAACGCTTGTCCGCTAGTAAAGGTATTAGTAATATGCCCCTATTGGGTGTGTTTTTATACATAGTTCCGAAAGACCAGTCCTTTTGGGTTTAGTAAATTCAGATTTTTCTTTTAGTTTTTCAGTTGAGAGTTTGTTAAACAAGGTTGGGTCATTGATGATCAGCTGTGGGCTTGAGTGAGGCTGATACTCCAGGGTTTCGTCGTAAAAATGCTTTCTGATGGGTTCAGCCATCAGTGGGAATCGGAGAAGGCCTGTGTACACGCCTTCTCTGACTGCCTTTGCCGCTGTGATCATCATTTTGTTAGAGATCCAAAAAAGTTTTATATTTATTAAACGAAAAAAGGTTTTTTCATGGATAAATTCAAACATAGCACTTTACATCAGAAAAGTGGCTCAGGTTTTCGTATTACGTATAATTCCTCGTTATCTCTGTAGATCCAATCATCTATCTGACTATGATGAGGAAATCGCCTTGAGTATAAATTAGTCTTAGGACTATCAAGACCGTAATTCAAATATTTGTATCGATTATTCATGTAAAGCATATTATCCTAATTAGCGTTCGTTTTTTTACGCATATGAAAAGATGAAATGTAACATAACTGCTGAGCATGGATGAATGGGATAAACCTCTGAGCAGCTTTTATAATAAAATTTCATGATTCGACTCTTGAATTTAAAACGAATAAAAAAAAAAATATCTTTTGGTTTGTATTAGACTAGGTCTAAAAGCTTCGAAATTATTCTATGTTTCTTTGTCAAAACATTAAACCAAGTCAGTTCCTCCAGTTTCAGCTTTCAGTAACGCCATTGCCCTCTAAAACGTTTTTGCAGAGAGTTATTTTTTTGCGTTAATTGATAAGGTCAGTTTACCTGTTTTTTAGCAGAATCCCGCTTAAGAAGCGTGGTTTTTCTGGATCTATTGAAGACGATTTTCTTGATTGGTTCTGCTTCGACTCTCTGGTGTTTCGAGAAATAGAGGAAGATATTCTCAAGCGTCGTATGATAGATCGAAAAATCTGTGATAATGTGTTCTCGCTTCATCATCTCCAACCTCTCGAACGCTCTGCTGAACACAAAATCTTCAGTTGGGACCTAAAGTGTATTGAATTTAGCAATCCAATTAGTCTACAAATTTACCTGATAAGTTTCGTAAACCTCGCTTCCCTCATCAGACAGGAACTGCGCTTTGTCACTGATCTCCTTAACTATCAACTCTTCCATATCTCCATCGAAATCTGGAGATCGGCTCAGTGTAATTTTATATCCTTGTCCATACTTATTCTTCAGATAAGGTGTGTTACCAATACACACGAACCGGCCATTAATCATGATACCTAAGTAGAAAAGTTACCATTTGACTCAAATTCCTAAATTTTACCTATCTTTCCACACAGCGATTCAGCTTCTGGCATCGAGTGAGTTGTGAGGACAATCGAAGAGTTCCTCATCGCCATCGTTTGCTTTATCGTGTTCCAGAGGTAGAATCTCGCCAATGGATCAAGCCCTGTGGACGGCTCATCCATAAACTGCAGGCTTGGAGCTCCGATCGATGCCATCGCAACGCAGAGTCTACGCTTGTTGCCTCCACTAAGCTGGTACGTGCGTTTATTTTGATGTGGTCTCACATGTAAAATATCAAGGAAATAATCGATGTTCTCTTGCAGGTCCTTGCCAGAGAGGCCTTTTATCATTCCAAAGACCTGTATATGCTCTTTCACTGTCAGCAACTCCCAGAGCGGATCGAACTGAGGGCAGATACCGCAGTCTTTATAGATATCATACTTGTTCGTATCGTCAATAGAGCGTCCGTTCAGTTCTATCCGACCGCCAGAACGACTTATCAATTGTGTAATCATATTGAAAGTCGTTGATTTTCCAGCGCCGTTAGGCCCTAAGAGCCCAAAGATCTGCCCTTTCTCAACGCCGAAAGAAATATTGTCGACGGCAACTGTGCCGTTCTCGTAGACTTTCCTTAGATCACGAACTTTGATAGGGTCCTTGTTATCGGGGCTAAGTAGTCTTTTCAGGTCCATTTCAATGTCTTCAGTGAAAGGTCCGAGCTCGTCAGCCTGAGGGTTCTCGGTGACTTCGCCCTCTTTGATTTTCACGTTGAAATGCATGTTTTCGATCACGATAGTGACAACCATGTAGGCGATGGCCTGGCCTACGAGGATCGCCACGTAAATCCAAGCGTTTTGGATCAGCACCGAGCCGAACCAACCACCTTGAGCAGATGGATTCAATGCGAAGAGTCCTTGCTGATACGCGAGACAAGGTCCAATGAGGAAACCGACGATCTGGACTGTTGTAGAAGCCGTTGTATACTCATAGTGGGTAAGCGTGGCTTGGAGGATGAAAGGAAGAAGATAAAGGACTTGAGTTGAGAGGAAATTAGATTATGATGAGCTAGTAGATTAAAGTTACATAATAGTGCGATAACGGGATAGGTGGAGGTAGCTTCAATGCTGGAGTTGTACATGAATCCCCAGAAATAAGCGACGGTGACTGTCGCGCAAACGAATGATAGTGTTAACAGGATGAAATTAGGCAGATTGTCTGTTGCGTAATCAAAGTTTCTTGAAGTAGTAGAAAATAGACCGTTAGATGAAAAAGAGCTTTGTGAAAAAATTACTGGGTGTAGACTAGCATTATCAGGAATAGCAGGAAGCATAAGATGACCATAAAATCGAAAAGGAACGTTCCGAGCCAGTAAGCTGAATTCTTGCATCCCATGACCCTCATTGCGTATCTTTTCAATGAATAAATACATTATAAACTGGAATAATGCTACTTTGTTTTCTTTTCACGGTCATAGACTGATCCACCACAGTAAATGGAAGTATTGGCGGTAAAGCCGACGCATAAGAAGGCTGAAAAGCTGCCCAGTTGCTGACTCTTGTCTGGGATGGCTTTAGGAATAATAACCGAAGTCATGATAAAAGCCAAGGGCTGGATGATTGAGAAATATCCTTGTGGACTTCTAATCGTCGTGAGGTAACGTTTTATGAAGCAGGCTTTGAGCTGAGACCAATAATTGTAATTAGCTTTCTTGTTGATGCTTGGAGGGACCGAATCAATTTCTATCGATTCTACTTGTAGCTTTTTCTCTTCTTCAATGGTGATGTTTAAGAAGGCATCTTCTAAGCTGTTCATCTCCAGATTTAACTTTTTAAAGGAAAGAAAGCATGGTCATAAGTTGAAGAGATAATTGTAAAATTTACCTGTAATCCTTCGATCTTTTCAAGTTCTTGGAAGAGCTCAGGGAATTTTGGTTGTTCGGAGAAAGGTAAACAGAATTTTAAGACATCTGTGGAGGTTTGACTGACGACAGTTGCCAAAGGTATCTTTGACTGAACGATTTCTGTGATCCGAGGCTTGTTTTCTTGGAACACATTCGCAAACTCATGTCCAAATCTACGAGAATTATTTTTACAATGAGAATTAAACCTTTAAAAAATGTTTTGGGTTACTTAGGACTGATAAAGATATGATATCCAACACCGAAGTTTCTTTTGATGAAGTTTGGTGACCCAACTGCGAAAAGAGCCCCCTTTGACATGACACCGATTCTATCAGCGAGTTCATCGGCTTCTTCAAGGTAGTGGGTTGTAAGAACGATGGTCTTTCCTTGCTGCTTGAGGTCTTTGATGATGCTCCAGATCACTCTTCGTGAAGCTGGATCCATCGCGGAAGTCGGCTCATCGAAGTAGAGAATTTGAGTTCCTCCCATCAACGCCATCGCAAGGCTCAGCTTTCGACGGTTACCTCCACTAAGCATGCTTGCCAATTTTGCTCTATCTTGGAAAAGGCCAACCTACATGTGGTGAGTCAGGCAATTAAGACCAATCCCAAAAAATATTAAATTACTCTTTGAAGCTGTGTATGAACTTCCTCGTCGACATTTTCTTTTGGAATACATCGAATATCCGCTATCATTCGAAGATTCTCCTCACAAGTCATGAATGGGAAGCAGAGATCAGTTTGGGCACAAACGCCAATCTTATCTTTAATCTCGTCGAAGTGAGAGCGGAATTCTTTTCCAAAGTCTAGTTATAGTGATGGAAAAAAATTTATTTCTATTCGTCCGTTAGAATAATAGCTTACATTGAATAGTTCCAGCGTTAGGCTTAGTGAATCCAGTCAACAAGTTAAGAGTCGTAGTTTTGCCTGCGCCATTATGTCCAAGTAAACTTTATGAAAAAATGTTATCACAAAAGAGGTAAAACAATATATTCTTTACCAAAATATCTGTTTCTCATACATAGAGAAACTGACTCCCTTGATAACTTCAATATCACCAAATGATTTCTTGAGATCTGCCACCTGAACGGTCCTGGCGACTCCTGTAGTGTTAGCGAAAGCCTCATGATGAGTCGCAGAGCTCGTGTCTTCTGGTCCCAGATTTACGTCTCCCTCTATGATCAAAGAATCGTCGAAAAGAGTATTGCCGCTGTTGTTTCTTGGAGCCCTTCGGCAGCATTTCGACCAATATTTGCGTGTGTACTCGCTGTCAAGCCCATAAAGCTAGAAAAAGCATGATTGAGATACAGCTCTTATGAAGTATTTTAATATTTACCGTGTCGCAGAGGAAGAAGATGAAGAAGTAGAGCAGCGAGTCGGCTACTAACATAATCAAACCGCTGTAGATACCAAAATATTCTGGGACAGTGCCAAGAGTGCTCATAGTGACGGCCGCAGGTGGTAACAGTGCACAGACATACTTGATAGCGCTATTGCAAGCAAGTGTGTTTAGATTTATTATGAGAAATCATAGTTACTAGCCTTCGAAGTAAACTCCCAGGAAATAGAAGAATCCCATAAGACTGTACACCGTGCCGACAATATCACTTCCAATAAAAGGATCTTCAAAGAATACACTCAACGCCATCGCAGCGAACGTAATCGCCATGCCATTCAACATGAGGTTAACAAACACTATCGGCAAATGCTAAACGAAAAAAATTATTAAATTCCACAACAAAGAGTTTACATCCAGTGGCAGTTGGGCATTGCTGCTTGCATAGAATCCCATTGTCACAATAAATGAAATCTGAGGGGAAACGCCATGACGAGGAATTAAAATGTTGAGGTTACAATTGCAACACGGACTCCACCAGATACGAGATATGCAGCGTAATAGCTCATGCGACTGAGTCCATTGATCTTGTAAAGGAAGAATGATAAGTTGCCAAGTTGAAAAAAAGCGAGTTGTTGCACCTTGAAGTATTCTCTGTGTTTATTCTTCTTATCGGTCACGACATCAACGAATATTTGCCGCACGTAGCCGCTGTAGGCCCATGGGAGGTAAATAGCAAGTAGATCGGAACCTCCTTGAATGCTCGCTGGTAAGATTTGCAGGGAAGTTAAGAGAAATCTTTTGGATAATGTAAATGCTTACGGAGAAAAACGACAGTAATAGCGATGATGATAGGGAAGAGGAACTGTTCAAGCGGCTCTGAAAGGTTGCGCAAATACTTGTGCTTTAGTACTGTTAAGATAGCTCCTGTTTGACGAAAGAACGACATCTATAGAGAGCTGGTGGTACTTAAAAACTGATTGAATAAAAGCTATCGGCTAAGTGATTTTAGGAACTGCTTGACCGTTTTGGTGTGAGCCGTTGTAGCACGAATAGCCAACTGAAAATTTTGAAGGAAGTCATAGATGGCAATGAAGATTTAGGGATCCATTAGGTAACGCTGAGGGATTAGGTTCTGCAAGTGACGGGATTTCTTAAATTCCATTGAAGGAGGATTTGTTCGTTTCTAAATTTGAACCCTAAATAACAGCTAGTAATTTGATTCAATTCTTCGTAACAAACCTCGAGACCTCCTTTGGCTTGCACTATTTAAAATGAAGAAGTGTCTTTCGTTAATTGAAATTCTTATGTAATATGATCTAGTGTTGGGCTAACTTCGGAAACTCATTTTCCTGGACTAACTCTAATTTTCTGAATTTCTTTTTTCTATATTTGAAAATTTGATAGACTTTCTCTATCTCCAAAGACTGAATCCATTCATGCAATCTTCTGAATTTGTTGACATCTCATGATCTGAATCATAATTCTGCTTAATAGGTCTCGAAATATCGATTTCAGTAAAAATGATTTATTTATTTTTCACAGTGGCACTATGATATCATCCACAGAGTATGAAAACTTTTACAGCCATTTCACCATATATGGACCCTCAAGCTCGTAGCCTAACTTTCTATAATAATGTCTTGTGCCAACACCAGCAATAACAGCCATTTTATTCGATCCGTGCTCTTCTCTCGCTATTCTCTCAGCTTCCTCCATAAGCATCGTTCCGAATCCCTAAAAGCAAAAACCATTATTTCATCACTCATTCCAAATCAGTCTGTTACTTGATGTTGGAACTTCGTTGGGTCTCTACTGTGAATGGGTACGACAGACCCATAAACATGCAGCTCTCTAACCATCGAACATCTCACGTTTCTAATCCAGGGTATTAGTGAACTCTTTTTCGAAACCAATTGATTACTCTCCCACGAGCTCCGGTCTGAATGTGCTGTCTGCGCACTTTCTCAGTCTCAAGAGTCCAACGAGAATATCCTTAACAAAAATAACAATGCAAATTAGTATCCCTCTCGTACAAGAGTCATTTCATACCTGCTTAGGATCTTCATATGAAATGAATGTCTCCCATCCTTCATTTGCATAGTAATCTCTACGGATCAGCTCGATTTGTTCAGGCTTGATTTTATGATGCACTTCCTTTATACCGACCTCTCTCGTTCTGACATCACGGCAAGGGATATTCATATCTTCCATCTTAGCAAGCGCGAGCTCTCTGAGATTTCCATTATCTAATATTTACATCAAGTGTTACGATTCAGCCCACTCCACTCGAAAAATATTAATTACCAACTCCAGAAGTAACCAAAGGCATTGGAATATCTCTCTGAATACGATATACTCTGACCCATGGAGGCACAAGCGCGAGGATACGAGCAATGATCTCAACTAAAGCATCTGGGTGGTAGTTCTTATATTTTCCTGACTTCCAAAGCTCATAAAGCCCAGTTCCTCTAATAACCAGAGTTGGGTAGATTTTCAGCCCGTCTGCTCTGAAATCTGGGTTTTCAAAGAACTCTTTGAAACTTTCAAGGTCTCTTTCAACGCCCATATTTGGTAGATCTGGCATCAAGTGTGTCACGACTTTAAAACCGCAATCCTTGGCTAGTTTGAAACAACGCTTCACGGCTTCAACGGTATGTCCTCTGTTTGTGTCTCTAGCAACTAATTTTGCCAATTAGTAAATCATCTCAAGCAAATTATAAAATTACTATCTTCGTAGATGCTCTGAACGCCGACCTCGAGACGTGTGCAACCATATACTAACATATCACCTAAAAAAAAATTTTTTAATATCCTAACAACACAAGTTTTTATTACTGAGATGTGGTTTGAGGCAATAGTCCGGACGGGTTTCGATCGTGATACCAATGCATTTCGTCTTACTTTGCTCTGAATATTTCACTGCTTCTTTCACATTGTTAGACGCATGTCCTGAAAGCGCGTCGTGGAGATTTCTAATGAAATAATCTCTGTAGTCCTCATCCAGCGACATGAAAGTTCCACCCATAATAATAAACTCGACTTTATCGACATCATGTCCCAGTTTCTTAAGCTGCTCCATTCTATCTCTTGTCTGAATGTATGGGTTGTAACGAGCTCGAATGGCTCTCATACTCGTAGGCTCATAGCCTGTGTAACTTTGGGTAGAGTATTCGAAATCTGAATCTGGACCCTAAAAAATTCGTAAACAAATGCAAAATTTCATAGGATTTACTCCTGGGCAATAGACGCAGATATTTCCTGTCGTGGCGATATGCGGGCAACGATGTGGCTTGCTCATAACGGCGACAACAGCAATACCACTTGCTGTTCTTACGGGTTTCGTTTTCAGCATAGGTGTGAGCTTCTGCTTGTAGTTTTCTGGGACTGCAGCGAGAATGTCGAGCACTTTAGGTACTCTTGAAAGCCTATTCTTCGCAGCGAATTCTTTTCTAAGCTGTTAGTTTCAATGAAGGTGAGGAATTCTGCAGAAATGAGTCGCTACTTGAGTCATGTTGATTGGTTCGCCTTTGTTATAGAGTCTAATGCATTCGTTTGCGATTTCAGTCAGAGCTATGAGAACTTTCTGAGGGTCGTCCTTTTGACTGCCCTTCTTAGGTTGTGCAGGACCTGACATAATTGTTCTTTTAAATCCTTATTTATTTAATCAATTAAGCAATTCTGCATTCGCTAAATTGACCTGGCATTAGCCAATCAAAACGTGAGTTTTGGTTGGCTAATGCCAGGTCAATTTCACACATTACAACCCAGACATTGATACTATGACAATTCATATTCACTGGTATCCACTCTAAAATATTTCGTTTCATGGCCCTTGGTGGCAATTGCATCTAACTTCTCTCAGATCCTCCTAATTTCTTAATAAAACAACCATTTTCAATTTTCTCAGCGAAGTTTCTAATCACATTTGACATGAATTGCCTGTTCATTGTTATGAAAGCCAACCATATGTAGCTCATTCAATACATACAGTTACAGCTAACAAGTACCTCTTTTGCCCTGTTTAGGCATGCTTTTTCTTAAACAACTCTTTGTAAGCAACGAACACTCCAGCTCCCAGCAGACCTAGCTTCACATGACGAACCTTCACTTTCTCCAGCAGCTTAAGCATCTTGATCTGGTTGTACTTTTCATTCGAAATTGGAGGCAGCAATTTTTTCGTGAGCAACAAATCCCCAGTCTCTTGCACGGTCCTTGCATAAGAGAAAGTCTTAAATCCGTGCTGTCCGTTCAGCTTATAATACGAGTAATCTCCATTCGATCCGGTTGCCAAGAAGAGGTTGTGGTACTGGGTGGCAGCGTCATTTAAATAGACGTTTGAGTTTTTATAAAGCCCAATGATATTTGTTCCTCGCTCTGGTTTCGAAGTAAAATAGTAAATGTTATTGATCTCGTTTTTCCTCTCATATTCTACGTTGTTGATATCCTCTAAGCTGGAGAAAGCCACTACGGGCATAATTGGCCCTCTGATGATCGAAGTTCTCAACTTGCTCTCCTTCTTCGCGTTGCTAATAATGGCAGGTCCAATCAAACGGTTCGTTTCGTCAATCAGTTTTGTGGATTCCCAAAGTCCGCCGCTTTGCTCGTTTAGCAGTGTTTTCAAGAGTTTAAACTGGTTGTCGTCGAAAATTCTGCTGAAATCTTTGCTTTTAAAGGGGTTCTCTCCGTAAGCGCTATTCAGCCAAATTCGGAGCTTGAAGATGAAATCCTGGTAGATATGCTCAGAAACATAGACCACGTCTGGAGCGAATGGAGTCTGGCCAGCGTTGGTGAACTTCGCGTAAACGAGCTGAGGGATCACGCTGTTAAGGTCTACAGTCTCATCGATAATTGCGATATTCACGCCAGTTACATCAGTAGCGAATGGAATGTATCGATCACCAGCCAATCTCGCGACCTTTTTGCAGTATTCGAGCTCAGCGGAGCAGTAAACGAAATTGAATTTCTGCTTTAATAGTTCCTCCACACCGATCTCAGTCTCAATGACTGAATGTTTCTTTGGATCCAAATGCTTTTTGAACGCTGCTGTCAAGATCTGCGTCAGTTTCCCGACTCTTGGAGTTGGATACAGCACCGGGTAATTTCCGGACGCAATCGCGCTGATCGTAGGCTTCAACAAGCTAATCAATGGGTTTTGCCAGCTGCCGATGATAAGCACGATTCCATAAGGTTCACGAAGGCTGTATACTGATGCGTTTTTGAAGGTCAATGGCGCGTCGTGTTTCTCCTGGACCCAGCTGTTCATATTTGCGATGGTATAATCGAGCTCGTCAATGATAACGTTAAAGTCGTTCGCAATTGACGTCTCATGAGATCGACCGTACACCTCCTCGAAGTAATTGAGGATATCTGTCTTTGATTCAAGGAGACTGCGTTTGAGGTTATTGAGTTCCTGCTTGCGCCAATCGTCAGGGATGTGGACTTTGCCAAACAAAACCTTCTCAAAGAGCGTGAACTTATCGTAAAGAAACTCGATGGGGGTATCAGCAGTGTTGGGGGTTTTAGGAATGTGGGGCTTAGAGAGGCGTTGGTTGAGTATAAAATTCTGCCTCATGGAAGCGATTTTGCCGGCGAGTTCTTCTGCGTATTGGCTTTCCGCTGCAGCGTCTATCAAAATTTCAGATGGAGTTTCGTGAGCGAGGTGGCGGGCGCCGAGCATTGCTTCAAGGTTCGATTTCTGATTCTCTTCGTCCGCTTTGTGAGAGGGAGTTTTGGGAGCCTTGGTTAGATCCGACATGGTCTTTCTTAATACTTTAAATCCGAATTTTTGATTATTGTTAATTGAAAGGAATTCGAAGTATAACTTCTTATGGCATATCTTCCTCGAAAGCTTTGGAAAATACTTGAATTAACCAATAATCTGAGGTAATTGATGGTTTTGTTCTGAAAAAGCAATTATTTTGGGTGGGAAGAAATGAGAGGAATTCTGTGTATTATACGTGGCATATATATATAATTGTTTTGGTTAAGCTTATTAAATAATTTCGAGCAAATCCAAATCTAAAGTAAGATCTTAAATCTTCAATGGAATACGAAATATACTTCTTCCTCAACACCATTGGAGTCCTCGTGACTATTTCTATCGTTCTTTATCACTTCATCAGTAAGGAATTTATCGAATTGGAAGAGGTTTAACCTGGTTTATAGGAGTAAAGGATGACGTAAAAGCCCAGTAAAAGAAGATAGACATCGCATGGATTCCCTGAGCACTTGCGTGGAAGCGGTATAGGATTTTTATGTATTGGATTGCTTGTGCTGTAGCTTGATTCATTTTATCATTGAAAAAATTCACCTTTTTGTAAAATTGTCTTGTATGGTCGTAAATCTTGACATATAAGAGGATTCAAAAAGAAAGTTACTTATTTTTCCTTGAGTAATTCGAAATCTAAGTGAGAAATAGATATGTTCTTGAGTATCAGACTATTATTTAATCACATTATAGAAAGATAAGTCAGGGAGTCTCATGCGTATTACAGATCTCGATTTCAAGGTAGTCAAGTCTAGATGCTTTGCTTAAAGCACAGTTGCTTTCTATTGCACTAAAATTCACAATTGTTTCGAAATGGAATCTACAAAGGGAAATTTTTACTGCCATACTTATAATTGACTCCATGGTTATTTATGTAATATTTTCTTCTTTCGAGATACGAGTCTTCACGAGTTGTTCTTCTGATACCATGAAATATTTTATGAAGGATTGTATCCCATTCAAACCAATTAATATTCGAATGATTTATTTGCCCAGCGTATGCATAATACTAGGAATTACTCATCTGTCTTACTGTTTTGCCGAGTAAAACTTTTTATCTAATTAGGAAAACAACATTGCTTTATTCTACTCAGTTAAACTGAGTTCAGAAAGTTGTCAGAGCTAGAGTACCGTTTTCAAGATAACGAGTCATATCCACCGTCGTGTTCATTCAAAAATCAAAAATCAGGATTTTTAAATCTCATCGAGCTATTCAGACAATTAAATCACACATATTTTACTTTCTTATATATATCATCTCGCTTATTCACATTGAGATAGATCCTCACTAGCACCATAAATTCGGAGAAGGAGATCTCTCAGCATTAAATAACCCGAAACTTTTCGGAAAAAAAACCAAGATCATCAGCAGCAAGGTCTCGATTTATCTGTGTCTGGCTCATTATCTATTACTGACTGATTTTTTTGAAGCGTCGACCCTTTGGGGATTTTCGCACGGGAAACGGTAAGGCTCTCAATATTCAAATCCAGTTCCTCAATAATATTCGTAAAAAGCTCATCGATGCCAATGTTCTCCTTTGCACTCGTAAGCTTTAAAAAAGCTGGGATTGACCTTGCAAATTCCGTTGCTTCAGCTTGGCTGACCTCCTCTTTTTCGTTTAAATCAATTTTATTGCCGACAATTGCGACTACAATGTCTTTTGGACCTTTGCTCTTCACTTCTTCGTACCACTCTTTCAATTGATTAAATGAGTCCTTTGAGGTTATATCATAAACCAAGAGAATCACTTGAGCGTCACGGTAATACATTACAGCTAGAGGCGCGTATTTTTCCTGTCCTGCAGTGTCCCAAATCTGAAACCTGTAAGTTTTGTTTTGATATGTCACTCTTTTGCTCAGGAAACCCGCTCCCATTGAGGAAGGTTCGTTTTCGTGGAAGTCTTGATTGACATAGCGCTTCAAAATACTGCTTTTGCCGACTCCGATAGCCCCTAAGAGGACGACTTTTATGAGCGCTTCCTTGTTCTGCATAGGAATATTAAATTAATTTTAGTTGAATAGAGATCAACTGCCTTCCTTGAAAAATGTGGGGTTTTTATTTTCAGAGTTTATTTATGCAATGCGGAAGTGCTTCGAATCTCTGTACAGATGAAATGCTGAGTTTAGAGAATTAATTGAAATTAGGAATGAAAAAAGCGAAAAAATATTTTAAGTTAGGAATGCTTAAAACGTGTATGATTTCAGAAATTTTAAGGAATTAATCAGTCTGCATTGATGACTTAAATTGAGAATTCAAGTGGAAGAAGGTGTTAATTCCTATGTATTCATAGAATACGACCGATAAATTTGTTGAAATGGATAGATAGTTCACATGAGAAGTAATAAATAGAAACCTAAGGACATAAGCTAGACAGAGGAGTTAAAAAAAAAATAAATCAATCAAATCTTTGGAAAGCTGAGATATTGAACTATTTAGATCATAGCAGTAATTACCTGACCTTTTCTGCATTTCTTTAAAACAATAGGAGCTTGGAATTTACGATTCGATCAAAGATCTGCTATAGATTTGAGATCGAAACTAATCTTTAATAATTTTTTTTTGTAAAAATAAATTCTATTAATTAAGCAGAAAAAACTCTTTGGTTGACTTTCTGCTATTCTTGGATGTAAATGTGTATAGGTATCTATAGGTCTGAAAGAATTAGCACTTCAATTAAGATTTGTTTCACGGTAAATTGTTGATAAGTGTGCTGGTACAATGAATGACTTTAATAATATCTTCCTTTCATTATATTCAGCTATTTGTCTATTTGGTGTAAAGGTCAAATTTGAATTGCTTCAAGTATGATTAAGGGATTAGTATTCATGGGTTGAAACACCATCTCACCTTATCACAATTGAATCATTCCAATTCATAAAGTTTTTTTATGTTGTGATGCTAACGATGTCAGAGATAACATTTGAATTTAGTTTTCTACTATCACCAATAATGAGTTTTAAAGCTCTAGAGTAGTATTAAAAATATTTTCATCACAAAATGGAGATTATATATATACTTAGCTAATGCATTTTAGAAGCGCAACAAAGACTTTCGGTAGGATAGTGTAGTGTTTTTTTACTGTTAAACTCCAACAGGTCAAATTTCAATTGTCTTCTATAATTACTAAATATAAGTAGAACACTAATATCTCTTTATTTTCGAAAAGTTTTTGTCTAATATCAAAAAATTAAATTAAAATAGAAATTGATCTCTCTGCTTCCTAAGAAAGGAAGAGAGGATATGTGGAAAGTTCGAAAATGACTGGGTAGGACTTTTTTACGAAAAATGAAGACTGAAAAACCGGCTTATAAGTGCATCGCAACTCAGACTCAAAAACAGCAGCTTACCAACATGTATTGAGTGATTTTTCAGCTCCCGAGCATCGTTTCTTCATAATTACAGAAAAATTTCTCAGAAAACACATTGCTGAGAGATCCATTCAACAATTCCATTTGCGCCAGGAAGTCTGTAAGAGCTCCATCTTCTTTTGAACTCCAGTGTTGATTATTATCCACAATATGTATTTTGATAGTCCAAACCTCCAACTTGCGAGTATTCTTTTAGAGTATCCCTCTAGCCAATATTTCTATTCAGGTTTATTTTGTCTAATTTCCGCACACACATCTACATCTTCTATATTTAGGACTTCAAGTAAGACTGCCATCTGAACGTATGTGTTTATCCTAAATAGCAACCCTTGCTACCGATTAGACGAATAAGAAGCTCATAAAAACCGAAGGTATAGGCATCTGTTGTTGGCCATGCCACCCCTGGCGTTACAATGATCAATTTAGGTTTTAGGTTAGTATTATCTTATATTAACGTTTTAATCTCTTTGCTTGTCATTCTTAGAAATATAGGATATGATCTACATATCTTCATTTGATTCAGAGAAAAACTATCATTTCAAGGCTGATAGAGAACATTAATTCAAATTCAGTGGAAGAATGAAGACATTCTGTTTACTAAAATTCAATTTTCACACCCGTGAAGTACTTTTCGGCCTAATCACATAGTTCAAATTTGCACCTATCTAATACACGACTTTCAATTTTGATTCTTTGTACATCAGAAACACGTAATTAATTCTTGTTCTTAATTTAATAGATAACTTCGCACTTTAATTTCGTTAATTCTTAGAACAATATTTCAAAGCATCACTGCCGGCGAATCAGATATCTCGGCTGCTAAAAAAGCATCGAACGTATCGGTTATGAGCTACTGCCAAAGAGCAAACGAAATCCTAGCACGATTGTCGTCCCTGCCTAGAAAATATCCAGTAACTCTTATAATCATGCATTATTATCTTCTTCTGCCCGTTGCCTCCCACGAATCGATAATTATTCTTAAAATATGATTTTTGAATTGCTTTTAGAAAGATTTATTCGAGTTTAACGCAGACACCTCGAGATAATTTTTAATATTTTTTTTAATTAAGTGTTGTTGGTTCATATCTAAGCCCTTATTTATAAATCATACTCGATTTTAATATCTTATCAGATAAAGTAAAGTCATCGTACCACTGATTCATGACTGACCTCATACGAAAACCCGCAAACAAGCGCTTCGAAGCCATGCGGAACCAAATAAAAAGTACCTCTTTACTCGAATCATAGTTCATCAGACTCTAGATACACTGTTTGAGGCAACAACGGACCAGTCATCTCCAAAAACTTTGAAACAAGCTTTTGCCTTTCCTGATAACGCCCCACAGATGATGAGAAAACTGCCTCAGAAAAACGAAGCGCCGACGGCTGACCTCAACCCGTGCTTCGAGCAAGGAAAATGGCGCAAAATGACTGAAATTACTCAGAAAAGGAACTTTGAAATGATGAGATCAAATCTAAAGGGTTCAACTTTCAAATTTCTCTATCTAATTCCATTTATTAGTACATATGTTTGGCAAAACCGAAGAAAATGAGCCTCAACCTAAGCAAACTGAAGAATTAGATGGAGTTGGTGTTACTGGCCAGCTTAAGTTGCTACCGGTGAAAAAATATAGTGGACTTGATATTACGGAAGCGAAAACGGCTGATACAGTCAATGATACTACCCCAGAAGAGAAGAATGAGGAGCAAATGGTTTTACAATCGCTTTTACCAGCAAAAAATGTAATTAATCCGTTTTAGAAATTATGAAAAGGAGATAAATTTTTTTCTAGCCATCAAATGAAGGGAAAAAATTCGTACAGCCATTAGGTGAATCTAGTATGGAAGGAGTTGTAATCGAGGTTACTCCGATGGGACGGCACGTGTTCAAAAAGTTTGAATTTGGCAGAAAGGAAGAACTTGGAGAGGGTTCGCCTGAAGATGCCAATATATTTTTCATTGAGAACAATTTCAATAAGTTTTATCATGAGAGAGAAACGCTGGGAGAAGGGACATCGGGGATTGTGAAAAAATGTGTGAAAGTGGCAACAGAAGAGGAATTTGCAGTTAAAATCATCAATTTCAAAGGCGATGATGAAATAAAAACATTGGTAAATACTATTTTGAATGGAGAATGATCGTGACACAATTGCAATGATTAGGTCTTGCATGAATTTAGAAACCATCGGAGGTTGAGTCATAATAATATTGTACGAGTCTACGAGCTGTATGTCGACACATTCCGAAATAAGATTTACACTGTAATGGAGCTCGTGAGATGCCGGGAGATGTTTGATGTGATCCAAGAACTCGGCTCGTTTTGCGGTACGATGAATTTTCAGAAAAGTTTTATCTAAATATTCATTTTAAATAGAGGCTGATGCTTCAATGACTTTTAAGCAGATCCTGCTGGCTATACATTACATGCATAGCAATGGCGTTTGCCATCGTGATCTCAAACCAAATAATATCCTTGCCTCAAATGGTAAGCGCTTATTCCCGAAGAATACTAATGAAGTTTATAATACTATAATATATAGATGGCAAGATCGTTAAAATTACAGATTTCAATGTTTCCAAGTTTATTGACAAAACGAAGAAGCAATATGCCGGTTTTTCAAAAGAAAACTATAAAATGTGGACTTACACGGGTACAATCGCTTTCACAGCTCCAGAAGTGCTTGCAGACACAGAATATACGTAACAATTTTGAATGATTGAGATTGAGATGAAATGGCCTCATTTAATAGAGAAATGGTCGATATGTGGAGCGCAGGCTGCGTTCTCTATACAATGCTTTGCGGCTATCAGCCATTCCAGGCAGAATAGTAACC
>ENA-UOUE01000742-UOUE01000742.1-compost-metagenome-genome-assembly--contig:-NODE-742-length-24792-cov-10.011005_pt1 | contig 24792 bp, 19 predicted proteins | sample MGYA00238146_ERZ747223 | MGnify/ENA primary metagenome ERZ747223 (study PRJEB28781, sample SAMN06268865) | compost metagenome | isolation source: single cell | place: USA: California, Emeryville, Joint...
TAAGTTTAAGATCAGCAATTGATTTTTTATGTAACTCATCATCATTCTTTGAGGACTCTCAAACGGCATTTAATTGAACATCCAGAGGCAAGAACGCTTTAATAGAATTGTTTTGATTGTTTGAGGGTCATTTGACAAAGAATCAAGTAGTACTTTTCAATGTACTACGTTTAAACCTAATCAGCAATAATCAGTATGAGTATATCTTGCATCCATTTCATTCATGAGTTTCGTTCTGTGTCTCACATTATAGATCGAAAATGCGAAGGTCTAGCTAATTATGAATTGTCTTTCTGATTGTAATTAATAGCGTTCTACTCAATTACTCTCAAGTGCTAACTTATTTAATATCGATATATTTTTATTCCTCATGGGATGCGCGCAGTCCGAAGAATCTAAACCCGGTCTTTCTAAAAAACTGAAAGTGGATGGGCCAAGAAATATCGACTGTAAAGCCGTCTTTCTTGGAGATGCTGGAGTCGGAAAATCAAGTGTTGGACAGCGTTTTGTAAATAACAAATTCTCAACAAACTACGAAGTCACTATCGGCGGCGCCTACATGGAACAGCGTTTGCAATTGAGTTCAGGCGATTTCCTCAAGTTTCACCTCTGGGACACCGGCGGAGAAGAACGGTTCAAAGCAATGACTCCGATGTATTATAGAGACGCCAGTGCAGCTATTTTAGTATATGATATCACCGACCAATCCACCTTTAGGGGCCTGAATTATTGGATAAAGGAGCTTGATGAGAAAGTGAAGAAAGACAACCTGGTGCTTGTACTTGCAGGCAATAAATCTGATATGTCGGCCAAAAGGCAGGTGCTATATGAGGAAGCTGAAAAAATGGCTCGAGAGCACAATATGATCTTCTATGAAGTTAGTGCTAAAATGGGAGATGGAGTGCAAGAGCTGTTCAAAGCGATGGGTGAGCGAATAGCTGCTTCACATCAAGGCTAAAGAATACAATAGAATAGATAGCGGTAATTTTTTATAGAGTTATCTGATTGATTGTCAAATTTGCATCCCATTTTTATTTAGTTACAACGAAAAATTCCTTAAACAAACTCGCCAGGTAGATTGAATAGAAGAAAATTTTTGTGCATTGTTTGTTATCATTGAGCTCAGTTTTAGAAAATGAATAAAATGCTCATTCGATGGTAGAAAGGTGTGTGGTTTGAGTCGCAGGTGGAAAATAAGGTGTAGCCAAGCCTAGAAGTTTATTTAGAACTTGGTACAATCTTTGAGGGCTCGCTTATTAAAGTTCTCTCTTTTTTTTTTCTCTCTCCAACTCAGAGAAAGATGATTATATATCGATATAGGAAGAGTTGGAAATGTAATGTGGAAAACATTCGAGCTTTGTTCATATAGCTGAATTACTTAGAGACCTGATTTTGGCGATGACCATCGCATGATCTAGATACTCGTTGAGAATAATTTGTTCCAGACATTTGCTTTAATAATGATTGGTTTCCGAACTGAACTTCGGTCACGAATTGGTCGAAGATATACTTCATAACCAGTCAATTCAACACAGAATTGTCATTAGTGTCTTGTTTCTCTTCTCTCAAACACAATCAATTACATTCACTTCGCAAAAAAAAAAAGAGTAAAGAAATCGAATTTGCTCTAAATCCTGTAAGCACCATTTGAGTCCAACTCTACTATTCTTTTACGTGGTGTTTCTACAACAATAAGAACGAACTTCCGACCTAAATATTGCATCAAAATATCCCTCACAGAACAAAAAAAATCTGTACTTTTGAGTGAAAAATCTGCGCTTTGGAGTTGAAATTCTTTCCATAGAGCTTGATGCCATGGTCCCCTCAATGCATTACTCCTATTAAAACCCAAGCAGCGCTTTAGCTCAGCTTTTCACCCTGATGTCCATAAATAAAGATAATTTTCGAAAAAGATTAGCGCTAACTGATGGTGATTTTACCGGCAAAAACGGAAATTGAATTAATTGTTTTGAAAGCCGTAACAACGCATAACTAGCTGTTTCCAATTAGAGAGAGATAGTAGCGACATTGGAAACGAATCTAAGTTCTCTTCTTCCGAGAAACGTCAAAGGTCACATGTGATGTGTCAAAATGAAGAAATCTCTTCTTTCGCGATTCCAAATGCAATGATTGCTGCTTTCTATGGAATTAAGATTGCTTCTCCTCAAAAATCAGAAGCTCTCAGTTCTTCATTCAGAGATGAGGAGAGCTCGTAATGTCTCTGAATTCTAAACGGATTAGATGTAAACCCCTACCTACTAATTAGCTGTCAACATAATAATAAGCGGAAAGGAATAAGTCTACTCTTTTTTTTTGGGATGGTATTCCTCAAATTTAAGGTCTCTTAACATCAGAGAACTTCAGGCGACATTTTTTCGTTTAGGAATTTGGCATGATACTCTTCGCTCAACCGGAAGTTAGTCGTTCAGATCGATTAAACCGATAGTAACACTATAGCGAATTAATTGAATTTTTTTTTAGATTTTTTGAAAAAATGAACCAACATTGCATCAAATTAATTTCGTTAAAATGCGTTTTGACCAACAGACACGAAAACTCCTTCTTTCCGAATATTTAAACAACCTTTTCAATTTAATTTCAATCTCAAACTACTAAACCGAAAGCGAAGACCGAAGATGTTTGCTGGTCCAACTTGCCTCTATCAACAACTTGAAGCTCAAAAAGGCGCTATATTCCAAGTCATGATTGACGACTTCCAAAGAAGTATGGCTCAATTGACTCAAATTTCCTTACTCCAAACAACCCTTGAGTCCGTTCATTCAGCAAGCACTTGTCCTGATTGCTTGCTCTCTCAAATGAATAACGTGGATGGGGCCATATGGCAGAATCTGAACAATTGTTTACAAAAGAAGCCATCTAACGTAGAAACTCCAATGGAAATCTGGAAACAAACATTTCAGGAACTACTAGGTCAAGCTTCCAACTTTTTGAATCCGTTGACACCCCAGAGCCCTCAAACAATGCCTACACAAGCTTCTGTTAAAGAAGAGCTAAAGGATAGTTTAAACATGAAATCTGAGATCACATCTCAAGAGGAGAGCACATCAATTTCTCAGTTCAATCAAAAGCTCAACATAAAGCAAGATGTAGATGAAATTCATAATGAGCCTATCGTGATACCTGACCAAGTGTGCGAGTCAGAAGAAATTTTTGCGAGACAACAGAACTCGAGGCCGGAGGCGAGAAATCTGCTTGCATGTGTTCCGAAATTCGACCGTATGAGAAAATTAGGGTTTAAGCCTCAGGCGAAAAAGAAACAAAGCAACGCGAAAGAAACAAGAAAATTAAGATTCCAGGCACTACTTACCACGATTAGAAAGGTAAAAGCTCAATACTCATTTCAAAATTCTAATATTTTTCTTAGAAACAAGAGGAGAACACGGCTTTTGGAGCTTTGAATAAATCCCGCATAAACTTTGACAAAAAGGTGAAGCAGAAACCTACCACCGAGGCTCCGAGATTCCAGAAGTTTAATCTAAAAGATGCTCTCGGAAAGCTTTTCCTTCCAGAAAACTCGGAAAAGAGCCTTTGCTAATTTCAGATTTTCTTGTGATATAGTGTTAATTCGTTAGCTTTAGGAATTTATGCTTTAGGCTGTTTAAATTAGTTAATTGAGAGTTGTATTATATGATGTTACATTTCCTTGGTTCGCGATGCGAACTTCGTTTATTATCTGAAAAGAGAAACGTTTAATCCGGCGGATTTTGAATGATGTTTGATTTAAGAATAGGAAAGGATAGGGGTTTGATTAGCTGAATAGATTTATTCCTCTCATTGTAAATGCTTTGTTTGAAATTCTGGAATTTATCAGTTGGTCCTTCTCTAAGGGATATGGATATATTATATCAACAACAAACTCTTTTGCTTGTATGATATAGTTAACAACTCAGAATCTTTCAAGATCGAGAAAACGAGATCGATGATTCCAGCTCGTACTTAGATAAACTTACTCCTTTCTTCACAATACTCTGATTCGAAACACCAAGACAAAAAGATTTCATTTTTTCTTCATTATTGCATCAATTTGTTTGTTGAATAATAAGCATTTTGGAAGGAGGATAGGATGACATCCCATATAGAATCTGAAAAACCAACCAAAATTGTTCTAATTGTCTCATTAATAATATAGGATAATTGTTATTAGCTCAGGATCCCGCTCATTGGCAATCTCTCTCAAATAATTCAGCTACCGAATGCAAGAGAAGATAACAGCAAGCAAATCCACAGAAGATGGTCTCTTGCTGTTCTTCCTCATGAGCCTCTTCGCTCTCAGGGCTCTCATCTTTTTGGTATCTACAGCAACAACAGCAAGTCAGTAAATAGAGCACGATCCACACAGGGAAACACAAAATCGCGATCAAAATGTAAACCCCCTTCCTCACTCCAGTCACCTGCTTTTTATTCCTCTGCTGACCAGGGTTTTGTTGGACAGAGTCGGTTCCTTCGATTTTCCAATCTGAAATCGAGTTTATAGCTAAGTTCTCTCTTCGGCCGTCACTTGCAGGGGAAGGAACCAAGTCCTGGGAAGGACTTTTCACGTTTATGAGCACCTCTAAAAATATCTCTCTGTTGCTCTTGATGGTATCATGAGCCAAATTTTGGGTGAGTTGTGACGCTGTTCTTTGTGATGAGCGATAGCTTATACCGTCACCGTTCCTAAATTCAAGCAGATGCGAAGGACTCTGACCTTCTTTCTTTTCTTCTCTGAGGGATGTCAAAGATATTAATTGATTGTCGGGTTTAGGAGTAGTTAAATGAAATTTTTCATGCTGAATTTCTAACGCAATGTTCTCAGCCCCAGGGAATCGTGACCCAATACACTGATCTTCTGCTTCGCCTGGGGTTTTGGTCGCGGATCCTTGCATGCTCGAACGGCTCACGCCCAATTATTTAATATTTTAAGCTGAATGCGTAAAAAAAAACTAACGGTCCCGTCAATTACAATCAACTATAATCGAAGAAAATTATCAAGGATTTTAATTTTTTGAATAAAAATAAAATCTCAGATTAGTGTTTTGAAATGTAAAATTGAAATTGCGGTTGGCTCAATTCGATTGTTCAAAGCTGTGCCGTTCAGATAATTCTTCTAAGAATAAGTATCGCTGATATTAACGCTCTCGAGAAATGATTAACTGAGTTGCTTGGATTTTGATGACTCGAAAATAAGAGTACAATAAATTTGCTGATTCGGGATCTGGAAAATTAAAATTCTATGATCTACATCGATTTAGAAGAAATTTGATCAATTCGTAGGATTTGAGTTCCTGAAGATGGTTTTCTCTTGAGTGGTGGATGACGGTTGTTTTGAAGGACTGATACTTGATATGACCTTTCTTTTTGAAACGTGTTATGATTTTGGAGGTTTCTATGCGCCAGGTCCTGTAAATCTTTCGGTTCAAAATCCTTCAGATTTGAAATAAATTTATTGAAATCGAGAGCATGCGGGATGATTTAGTTCTCGAATTTAGAGCTTTAAAATATCCCAGAAATCAAATTATATATCGAATTCATCATCTCCAAAAGTAGCCATTGCTTACTTTAAAGAAATGAGACTTGCTGATTAGAAAATGATGTTGAGGGCTCAAATCGGAATTTGAAAGTTTCAGCAACGCAAACGTCTATTCTTCAATTTCGTTTCTTTGTAATATGAGAAGCGTTGTCGGGCCTGAAATAACATTAATAAAGGAGATGATGCTATCTGATTGAGTCTGTCATAATTCTTGAACGCTGGACACGGACCTCGTTATTGTTTGTCCAATCCGGATTCAATATATCCAGCCTATCTTGCATGCTTTAAAATAAAAAAAAAAATGAGAGAGTGTGCCTAGAAGAAATTTATACTGATAAATGATAGCTTATTTACTCCTGGCTGTTACCGTTCCTTTGAATTCACCGGAAATGAGTAAGTTGGCCGATATGAGAGTTAAGCAACAAGCCAATCTCAACAGTTAAACTATTTATTTTTAAGAGCAGCGGCAAAGTCATTTTTTTTTGGGAGAGGGGGTTTATAACGCAGCAATATTGACAATTCTTAAATCATCAACTACCTGTTGAAATATGAGCCCATAATGATTTATGAATTGGATAGCATATAAACAAATTAAATGATTTGTAGACTGTAGGGCAAAATGAAGAACACCCTTAACATTAGCAGTACGAAATAGAGGCCTATATATTTTCACTTGATCTTCATTTCAAGATAGGCAAAATTTCCAGATTCCTAAGCAAAAAACTTCAATTTAATATGATTTCAAAAATTTATCTAAACTTTTGTCTTGGATATTCTTATCAGCATTAACAATAATAGATATCCCAGAAAAAGATATATCCTCATCAATAAGAAAGACCTATCTATCTATTTATTTAAAATTTTCATACCTACATACCTAAAGTAACAACAGACACTTCAACACTTGGCCTTTTTTTTCAGAAAACTTATAGCAAATCCTAAACAACGTGTTTATTCCGCCAGTCTTGAATATTCTGTAACCTCTTTATTCGTCATTTCGATCTCAACCCCTTTTTCTTTTTCGCTATTGGCCTCAGTCTCATTCAACAGACTAGGAATTTGTCCTGGTGGATACAAGCAATCGCTAATGAAATTTTTGGCGATCCAAGATGCTAATGGTATCGAAAAGAGCTGAAATACCATGTATTGGAGCATCAAGATCATGTTATCCAGATCTCCTTTGATGAACCAATTCAGCAATCCTGAGGCAAATGCAATTGATGGGTTAATCGAGCCTCCGGAGTAGTTGCCGTCACTTAGTATAACGATAGAAATGAACAAAAAGAAGAGAGCCCCAATGCGCCAAGGCTCTAACGATGAGGTGGGATGCATTAAATATGAAACCCAGACCATCAGCATCGTAGTCCAGTAAGTTTCAAGAACGAGCGCCCCCATTGTTGAAGTGGTTGGTCCAGGAACGGTGTGGCCAAGAGCATCTGGTCCTTTGAGGAGGACGAGCAATACTCCCGCCAAGAAATACCCTAAAACCTGGGAAATGAGGTAGCTTACAACTCTTCCATATGTTGAACGAGGAGTATTATGGTGTTTTTCCATAACGACAGCGAAGAGAGTGCAAAGCGCATTGAAATGAGCATCGCAGACTGGTCCGAGAAGAGTCACAAGCAGCAGGACAGCGATAGGCACGACAAAGTAGTTTCCTCCCGAATAATGTCCGGTAAGATGGATAACAAACGTTCCCATGGCTTCACCAACGCATTTTGAAAAATTGTAGGGCTTTATGCCAGGAGATTTGGTTGGAAGCTCTGGCTTGATGCTGAGTATTGATTCTTTTTTCAAGTTGACGGTCGCCATGCCAAATTGGCTAATTTAGTTTATTTCAAATTTATTGTGAATTAGGGTGGTTTAAGCTCCTTGAGAAAGTTTTTCTTCCAGAAAAAAACTTGTAGCTGCGATTTGGCTATTGCTGTTGAACAAAAATATAGCTCAGAGAGAGCTTGGGAACTGAAATTGAAGCCGAAATGAAGAATCAATGGGAGAATGTGCTTTCGACTCATTTGAATGGTTGATATAGAGGCAAAAAGTTCTCATGAGCCGCTAAGTGATAAAAGTAATCAAATGCAAGAAATAGAAAGGAAAATGGGAAAGAAGTTAATACTATCAGTACCAAAAGTCTATAGCAAGAAAAGACTAGGGTTCGAGTAGAATCGTTTTGAGATAATTCAGAAGTTTCAGAGAAAATTGATGAAGAGGCAGCAAAAGAGAATGCTCGCACAGTACCAGAATGCTAATCCGTAATTGAATAGAGAAGTGTTGAGGAAGAGAAATTAAATCAAAACCGGATTACTCATGAGACGACTGTAAATAGAATGTTGAAAAAATTGCCAAGATTTTTCTCTTCATGAAGCTGCAGACCAACTGTTTGATCAGAAGTGAGTTTACGTTTGTTAGATTTTTGTTAGGAATAGTTTTAGGTTTGAATCAGATCTAATCTTCGTGAAGTGTAGAATTAATTTAGTATTTATTGTAAATAAATTCCTCACCGAAAAGATTTTTCAAACCCAACATTCAACAATGGCTTATGTAGAATAAAAAAAGCTTCATTAGAAACCAGAGGGTCAGGGAGGGTCCAAATTAGAAAAAAATTCCTAATGAAAATTGGCATGTTCTCCTGCCTTTCGAACCAGAGTAAGCTATTATACGGAATGGATCATGGAGACTCTCAACGTTTTTGAGGTTTGCTCATTCACTGAACGGGCTCGCCTTGCCTGGAGGCTTTAAAGGAGTTTCCTATTAGCTTCCACGATTGCAAATCAGTTGCTACCGTTGGAATGACAATTTGCGTTTGAACAGGTATTTTGAAGTCAATTGACAGCAAATCACCGAAGTATTCTCTTGAGGCCCTTTTTGTGAATGGATAAGACCTTAAATTGCTTATTCTAATTAGCATCTGGTAGAAATAACAAAAACTAAGAGGAGCTTGATGAGATCAAAAACGGCGTTCATTAAAATAAATCTGGTAATTGAAATGATCCGGCTCAACGTCGAATCAAGTCGCTAGTACCCCAAAGAACTTGTTCTTATTTATGCTCTAAAGTTTGACAAAGCAAGACACGAACGCAATATTTTGAAGTTCTGGGCAAGAGCAAGGAGTCGAGAACAAAAACCCTCTATATAGACAAAATTAATGAGAGTGAGTGAAAATTTCCGAGAATAACAATTTATCTTGGCTCGAACATTATTATCAATCAATAGACCTCATTATTTCGACGATGAGGTGTGCCTTCCAATTTCCTACAATTAGCTTTGAAACATTGTGTGTATGTGAATGTATATGAAGCAATCAGCCCTATGGTAAATTTATTTATTATTACTTCTATCAATTTTGAGACAGTGCAAATGACTAGACGAAGAAAACTTTTTTTCATATCCCTCATTTTACTTGCTCTCAACCTGCCAGCACTAACCTCCCTAACCGACCCATCCGCTACTTGGTGGCTATTGTCTGGACTACTACTTACAAATCTCACTATCCTTCAATTTTTCCTCGTCCTCTACTTCGATTTGAGATGTCTGACGATATTAACCGGGCCAGCACTCGTTGCAATTTCTTTCGGACTCAGTACGATGATCTGCGAGTTCCTCGCTCAAAACGGCTCTTGGCTCTCCACTTACTACTTGCTCTTCGTTTCGACCATAGCCACGATCTATACTCTGTTCACCAAAATGCTTTATATCCACCAACTGTCAGAGTTTAGCCGCCTGTTGAGCCCATTATTGAAGACATTTACTATCGTTTCGCTGATGCTCTGCAGCTTTGGAGCCCCAACTTATACATTACTCCGGTCAGTCTTCCAATATCCAGACTATATTATATGGATCTGGGCTATAGCAGCAGCTCTTGGGTTCTTTTTGATGCAATTCACGGTTTTCTCGTCAATATACGTAAATATCAAATTTTACGGAGTTATCAATCCAAAAACCCACATTTGGTTCAATGTCACGTGCTTGATGCACCTCACCTTCTATAGCCCGACAGCCATCTACCTTATCTACAATCTGGTTAGGAGCCTGTCTCTTAATTCCTGCCGTCTTTCGGCGGTGTTACTACTATTCAATGCCAGTCTTTTAGGGTTGACTATCATTCCTGGAGCAGCATTTACGCTCATCCACGGTTATCGCTACTTGAAATTTATTTTCTTGACGAGATACCGTGGGTTGACTCTGCCTTGGTTCTACAACCGCTCGATCTTTGCGCTGTATTCGGGTGCCTCTGGAACCCAGCCGCTCATCGAGAGCCAAGAAAATGATGATGATGAAGCCTCGAGTCCGCTGACGGTGATTAATTTCAGCGACTGTGGCCATCAAACTGAATGCTGTATCTGCTTAGAAGAATTCAAGGAAAATGATGATTTGATAACTGCTGAGGGATGCAACCATATTTATCATATGAATTGCATGGCGAAATGGCGAGTGATGAAAAACACTTGTCCAAAGTGCCGGACAAAAGTGAAAAAGTTGCCATTTAATGTGGAACAGCAGGAACAGCCCGTACAGCCGGCAGCTCCAGTATAAATCATGTTAAAACCCAAGGATTTGGTATTAAAGTTCATAATATAGATAGATATTTCATTTTATTTTGTGATTATCCATTCAATACATAGATTTTATGACTACTACAATGATTTCAAGATAAATTTCTTTCATATTTGCATAAAAATAAACATTATGAGATACACTTATAAATCAAAAAGAGTATTTTATGAACACAAGTCATTACTTGTGTTTCATGAATTGTTTTTAATACATGAGAGAATGAATAGATTGCTGACCTTCATCAACTACATCATCATTGCGTTACAGCTTCTATTCTCATATTTGAGAATAATTCTTCACTTTTTGGTTTAGAGGAAGCTGTATTCTCGAGTCGTCAATTCCTTTTGTTAGTTGATGATAAATGGAACTCACCCTCACTGTAAAAATCAGAAAATTTTTATTAATCCCGTATTCTTTCAGTTCTCATTGCTTAAATTCCTCGAAAGATGAATGGTAAATGTCAAGGACACCCGGGGTTCTACTATTTCCTTATATGAATGTACAAGATACAGGGCGGAGCTATGCTTTATAATCGCAGAGAATTCTGATTCAAAAAAAAAAACTAAAAATTTTTATATTCTCATTTAGGAGTCTACACAATTAAAATGCTGAAGAAAAAATTTACATAAAATTGGATAATTTTTTAATACCGTCTGATATATATAAAAAAAATCACAAGGCTCTTCAGAGACGCTGAGAGCAACTTTCACAATCTATCCGCAGTCATCCACAAATTGTTGGCAAAACAGTCATTTTCCGCTTCAATCTACACTTTAGGTTGAAATAGTCAGATATTTTTCAAATTCATGCTTCTTCTTGAGCTCTAATTGTTGCTTTGATTTGTTGTTGCTAAATTAGAAAGTATCAATTCAGAATTTTACGAAAAAAAGATTCTGGAACGTTAATGACTCTAAGAAACTAAAATTTTTTCACAACCTTGCTCTCTATTATATTCGAAGCTGAATTAAAACTTTATTCAATGAACAGCGTAAGGACCATGAAGCATTTGATGCTCGATCTCGACGAGACGCTGATATGTAGCTCTCCTTTATACACTACCCTCCCAAAAATAAACGTTACTGTAAATCCCCACCTCAAAATACCTTCAATTTACTTCTTAGATCCGAGATCCCGAGGGACGCGTGTGGAAATCACTTCCAAACGTTGTAATTCGCCCTTACTTGATGGAATTTCTCAAAGCATTGAAGCCGCATTACGATCTTAACATCTTCACAGCCAGTGACTTTGCTGTATGTCTAGTCACTCATCACTAATGTTCTCATTAATATCTTTAGTATGCAGAGGCGATTCTGTGTAGAATTGGTATCAGAAGCTATTTTACCAAAGTTTATACTCGCGATGATTGCAGTTACGTGGACGGGTCACATTACAAGGATCTCAGCAAGTTGCCATACCCAGCTCGCGACACTATTCTTATCGATGTAAAATATTCAATTCAGATCTTGCCTAATCGCAGGATACTATTAGGACAGGACTAATCATCTCTCAAATCAATCAAGCCAAGTGCTGTTAATTCCTCCTTTCACAGGAGAATCGTTCGATACGCACCTCCAGAAGCTTATTCCGTTCTTGGTGGAGCTATCGAAATGCTCGGATCTACGACCGGTTAGTTGGAAGCATATACATTACTTGGAGCGTGGCTGTATCCCAACAAAGAGCAGCAAAGACCCATTCCAACGACAATCGACTTTCACAGGAAGCAGCCGTAAAACCCGATCATCTACTCCTAAAGATCGCATCGATTCTCGCAAAAGCGATACTTTTTCGAAGAAAGCTCTGAAAAAGTCAATGGACAGCGCAGATGAGAAGAGGAAGGCGAAAAAATCATTTGGGAGATCTAATACTGTGGAAAATAAAGGTAATTTAGGAATCTTTAATGTAGAAAAACTAAGCTTCCGTTAGAGTCTGGTAAAGTGAAGGTTAATCATGGGTACAACATCCAAAATGCAGCACCCAGCAAATTCTTGCTGAAGCAGCACTTAGAGGAGGGGGCTTTAAATCAAAAAGAAGTGTTTTTAAGTGAAACAACAAAGGCAGAAGAAAATCATTATAGTGATAGCACTGATGAGGCCAATGTAGAAGAGGAAGATGAACGGGCTCCTTCTGAAAACCCAGCGGTCACTAGGCATCTGGGGTTCAGAAAATTGAAATCTCGTTTCATTCGGTAATAAAGCTACTGAAGCAATTGTTTCAATGATAGATCCATCCAAAATTTTTTTAAAAACATTTTTTCGGATTTATTTTGTTTTTTATAATTACTTACACTTGAATATCTCATCATCGAATCAATTTTTATATCAAAAAAATGCCGTAGCAAAATATTAACTCAGTTTCTTCCCATCTTTCAGAATTAGACCCTGAGAAACCATCCTCTGAGGTATTGGGACTTTAATTCGCTGTAATACCTGATCAACAATACAGAAATTCTTTGGAAAAACAATAAAGTTATGTGCGCAAAGTCAATTACATTAGAGTAATCATTTAAAGTTTATTCAATTCTCTTCCTTAATCGCAAAGTTTGCAAATCGTGGATAATGTTAGAATCTTCCTACCCTAGCACTCAAAGTACTCCTCACTCCTAAACCAATACTCACTATGGTCTCAATAGCCGAAACTGCAAACTGCAGGGTCGCATTGTGCTCCTACGGAACAAATCTAATCAAAATAAGCGAATTAAACAGTGCGATTGAAACTATGCTTCAAGGCGCACAAATCAAATATGGCGGTACTATATGTTGCCAAGCGTAACCTGAAGCAATTTAAAACAAGGTGATGAAACTTTATTAGAATACATTGAAGAAACTGGATATCTCGTTTCGACGAATTCAACGGGAACTACTTATGGAGTGTCAAATTTTGAAGTCATTGATCTTTCATGTAACAAGAACGTATACACTCTTGGCAGAGTGAAGGGCAGTAAATGCATTTATTTATTTTGCAAGGAAAACTTATTCAATAATTAGAGATCGAAGATATTGCGGTATCTCCGATACGAAAGATGATTGCTTTTCTTTCAATCAGAGATCAGTGTGCATATCATCTTTTCAGCTATACTGAGTTGGAAATTGTGAAAAAAGTTAAATGGAACCCATTGCAAAGTATCATCTGGCTGCCTTTAATCTGAATCTAATTGTGTTAGGTATGATTGGAAGTATTACATTTGACCCCCAAGGAGAGAAGATTTCAACGATCGACATTAGAGGGTCGTTTTTTGTCTCGGATATTAATTCAGATGAATGTAACTTAAATAAACAAATGGGACAGGAAGGAGATTTTTGTAATATCTTTCTATCGAGGCATTTCGCGTTATTGGCTCCTATAGTTTATTTCAATCGCGTTCGCTGGAATCCGTTGCCCAGTTCCCCATGTATCGCTGTTAAATTTGGATTGAATAAGTTTAATGTGGTGGAGATGGAAAAAGCAGAGTCAATTTACAAAGAGCCATTGGTTCTGGACCGGGGAAGTAACACAGTGATTTTTGCAATGAGCCTAAACTAGAAAATAATTTCATAAAGTCACGCAGTCGATAGAATGGCGGAATGATGGGAATCTAATTGCTTCCACTGGAGGGGATAAAGATGCGAAAATCTATGATATTAGACAAGGTCAGCTTGCTCGAAAATTTACAAATTTGCATCAAGGTTGGGGTTTCTCTAATCTTTTCGACATAGACGATGTCCTTTATTGATATTAGATGTCGCGAATTGTGTTAAATGGGAAGGAAATGGAAGTTTTTTGGCAACTGCATCGATGGACACCACAGCAAAAGTAATCGATTTTGGAACTGCAAAGGTAGTCTCGTCACAGACCACCTTTGATAGAAGTAAATAATAAATATCTATTTCAAACAAAGGTATAAATATCTAATTTTTTCCTCTAGGAGCGGCAAACTCAGTCTGTTTTCTGTAATTCTGAAATATTCCGTGGAGCTTCCGAGGAGTTCCTATACAGCTTTTTTCTTCTATTTATGTACACAATTAATGTTATAGATTATATATAGTATGATACAAGATTGCACATGCAATAATACAAAACGTTAAATAGTTCTGAATAAGAAATAAATTAGTTTATTGTTAATTTTCCAGGAAACATGCTGAAGACACCACATCTGCTGAAGCAAATTAAAGGTTATACAAAATTTCGATCGAGATTTGTTACCATCCGATTTGATTTCTACAGTATGAATCACTTTTTCATTCCGAAAGTCAGTAATGATGACTTGTCCATTCATTAATGCAGCAAGGAAAAGATTCCCATCTTCACTCCATCGAGCCTCATATGACGCACCTACGTGTCATCGTCAAATGATAATCTCGAAAAAATTTACTACAAGGATGTATATCACCGAATGATTTGGTCACTTTGGCTTCCCTACTGTCATATATCGCAACTCTTGGGTCTTCTCCAGCACAAACGAGGAGATTTCCGTCATTTCTCCAGTTTATACAATATATTTCTATCCACGTGGTTAACCCTCACTCAGTTATTCATATTAGATTACTTCTACAATCCATAATAGCGGTTTCTGTGAAAAGATGAGTTTCCTTTTCAGCGTCAATCAGATTGATATTGCATTCTTTATATTTCGTCGCAATGAGAGGACTTCCGGGAATTCTGTTCCATCTGACGCGGTTATAATAATCAATGCCTACAAAATTTATGGCAACAATGAGAATAATGGTCGTACCTCTGTCAAATGTAATGGAACTAATGCCAAAGATTGCCGTGTTTGTATTTACATCAGATACCAAAATTTTTCCGTGTTTATCGATTGTCGCAATCCTCTCACCAGAAGGATCAAAATCCATGCTTGTTAGCAGCACTAATTAGTTATTTATTGGCTTATTTGCTCGTTTTCGGTGTTTTACCATGATGAAAAGGGAGCCACTCTGAAGAACGTAAGATATTCAATGAGGAGCAATCGAAAAGTACATAAGCTCGCTTCTCCTCTTTAGATAAAAGAGCTGCGATATTTCGCTTCGAGTTAAATGAAATATCGTCGATCCCTGAAGACATTTTAAATCAATATATTGATATCTAAATCATTTGCGAGCTTACTTCCTGGAAGTATTCCAGAATCATAGATAACTTTAAATTTGCTCGTGTCATAGATCTGAATTGTGGAATTTGAATCGTTGGACTGAGAGTAAATTAGATAGTCCGTTCCAGGAATCGGCTCAAGAAGCCTTTCACTCACGAAGTGGTCTCCTTTCACCTTTGTAACGAAAGAGGTTGTGCTCTCGAGTTCATGAATAAAGATATTAGCACTAGTTACAGTGCATGAGGCAATTTTGAGAGAACCTTATTGTCGAAGAACAAGTAATAGCTTGATAAAATTCGAAATTTTGAATTGGTACCTAACGGATGCATTGAACCTTGCCTAGAATCGTTGTTGCCAATGGAAGTTCTGTTGGGATACTGATGTGAATAACTTTTTCGGGTCCGAAGCTGCTTTCTGAAATTATTGTTGTTTATCTTTTTTATTCTGTTTCTCAGAAGAAATTGAAGTCAGCCGACCCAATAAATTACACAAAACGAATATTCTTGAGATCGGTAGTAATCTAATCTAATATGCTCGTTATGTCAAGCTTAAATTCAAAAAAAAATATCACAGATACACAAAGCAAAAAAGAAATGTCACGTATGGTTTATTAATTCAGCACCTGAAAGCATTTGTTTGCCCAAGGCAAGTGTGGATTCGATCAAAGTATGGGGTAGTAATGATAACCTCAATGTAAAAGATATTTTGGTTCATTTCATTTAAGGATGGTTACTCTCTTTTTCAAGCTTCTGCCAAATATAAGCTATTTTTGAATGTCCCTTTGTAAGGCATGTTTTTATGTGTGAACTGAGTTGGTTACTTTGTAGGCTGACTCAGGTCAAAACAATCACAGTAATATCTTTTTAGTTGAAAACAAATTCTTTTTTTGTCCTTCAGATGGTTACTTTCAGTATGAGTGGTTGAGTTAATAATCATATGCACGAAGCAAATAAGCCAAATATATATCCTTATAAGCACATATTCAATTCCTATCTGGGTGTTATTCCAGGAATTCGCCGAAATTGCCTCTTCGGCATTCTACATTTTAACTTCTTTGTTTCCCAAAAGCCCTAATTAACCGAACTTCGAACAAGAAAACACGAAAAAACAGAAATTTTTTTCATAGCGAATGGTTCTCCAGATTCAAAGATCATTCATGTCAGAACCTTCAATTCAGTCCTCATCACTCTGTCGTTCGCAAATTGTTCATGGATTAATTCGGCAAAAAAAAGAAATCTAATAAAACTGAATGTGATTCTGCCTTTAATTCTTGAAATTCAATAATTACGAGTCGGTAAATTCTTTTGGTGCTATTTTACCGTGATTAAATCGCAAATGCACTCGATATAGTTGATTAAAAGAAATTAAAGGATATTCTTTGAAAACCTCATTTATTTAATTTATTCAGATATGAATACAATAGCAGCAATATTATACACCAATTAGAAATTAGATTGTGAATTTAATTAATTAGTTGCGTTAAAAATATATACCCATTTGAAAAATGTGGACTTATTAAACTGCTCACTCTCGATGCAATAATCAATTTCAGTTTCTCAATCAAAATGAGCTATCCTTGTAACGTCAACTCCCTGATGTATCAGCTATTACTTGAAACCATGCAGAATAACGTCTCGTCTGCTTTTGAATTGATGCCGCTCGCAAATCCACAAATGCCGGTTCCACATTTGCTTTTTGGTTTAAATTATAATTACCAATCAACAAACCAATTCGATCTTACCACTGGCAGCAAACAGCAATCACAGGCGATACTTGTTTCTGAAGAGAACATTAAAATACCTTTATCATGCAAAAAGCAGAATCGATTGCCTCTGGATCCTCGTATAGTGTTTCTTTCGAAGAAGATTCGAAAGAGCGACCCGAGAGAAGAGCTCAGAGAGAAATTGAGATTACTTGCTCTTAGAGACAAAGCGTCGGAGACGCCAACTCCGACTTTTACTTGTCCTTTCCGAAACTGCCACAAGCAATATAAGTAGCATTTTGATCTTTGGTTTTTTGGCTCATGAGAATTTTAGACTTGAGAAACGTTTGAAAGCACATGTCTATAAAAAGCATGTTAACCAAGAAACGACCGATGAAACGGATTGAGAGTATCTGAAAAAGCTTACAGAATGATGTTGCCAGTTCGTATTGGCATAATAGAGACATAGTCTTTATAATTTTTTTTCAAGCATCAGACTAAGTGTTTAATAAACCCCATTATATTATAGCCTTTATTAATTTTTTTGTATCAGTACATGATTTGCTTTCGCCAAAGCAAACCATAAGTTAATATTAAATTTGTACCTTTGAAGCTGCTGAGCAGAAGTGGAATCATACTCATCATTAGATGCATTGACCAGTTGAGTATTCATTTCAATAAAGTCCCCAATTATTTTTTTAACAACCTATATTAAATGAAAATACCTCTCAAAGGTTTTTTTTTTTTATTGCTATAAGATATCGAAGGGATTTTAACACACGGAAATCATTCTCTCATTGTTTAATGGGTATGCCATACCTAAGAAAGTCCACTCGAAAAGTGGCTCAGTATGATCCTATATTCCCGTAAAATCTTCTTTAATTGATAAATTGTTCAATAAATTTGTCGATGTACTCAAACATTTCCTTTACTGAGGAATACGAGGATCGAGTCCTCTTTCCAGTTCCCATCACAAACGTCATTGCTCCTGCGCTTTCATCCGTCGCCAATATAATCGTAGTCATTGCCTGCATCCTCACCAAATCATACCGAACTCCTCTGGAAAAAATGGTCTTCGCTGTCAATTTCACTGATATCTTGTATGATATCTCCAGAGTCAGTGGTCTGATACACACGCCTTCATCTGACCCTTATTGCAAAATCTTCGAATCAGTAGCCAAGTTCGGCGTCCTGTCTTCGATCACATGGAGCGCACTATTCGGGCACGCGTTACTGCTGGTTGCCAAGTTCCACGATGAGAGAATCCTTTCGAAAGTCATGAATTATTACACAATCCTTGCTGTCGTACCTCCGCTTGGACTCGCTATTGCTTCAATATTCTCAAATTATGCCCAATATTCTCCTACTTTACAGGCTTGTGTGCATCGAGTGCACTTGGGAGAGACAAATTGGTCGTTTTTTATTTTCTTAGGTATCCCGTTGTTCATTACCTGCACAGCAAGTGTGGTCTTTTTCTTAATGGCAGCGGTGAAAATGAGAAAACTCTTGGGAAATCAAGACAAGTGTCAATTATGGACACTTGCGGTATATCCCTGTATTTTGCTGGTGTGCTGGACTCCAATTTTGGTTTCACAGATTTTCGCTGCTTTAGGGCGCGCTCCAGCGAAGCCAGTCACGATGGCTTTGCATGCTTTGGACCAATTGCAAGGATTTTTCGACGCGCTGGTATTTGGCGGCTCGCGGAATGTGATCAGAAGAAAATGCGGCAAAGTATGTGCAAAGAGAAACAGAAAGACTTCTTCGGCGTCTTCGAGTGAAAGTCTTTTGTCGCTTGGAAGCAATTCAATTATTATCAGAAAAATTCCAACAACCAACAGTTTCCATGCGCAAAATAAAGGCTTGCATAATCCCGTGCATAAAGAAACGCCGGACTCAATGCAGAAATCAGTAGTTCTTTTGTAAAGAATTTAAATAGCGAGATTCTGAGAATCATGAAGTCTACATTTCTAAAGAAAAATAAATTAGCTATCATAAGTTACCTTATTTTTCAATTTTATATTTTCAGACGTATTGTCCTTGTGTTTTGAAGTCACATACGACCTTCATAAATTTACTTTGAGAATAGACCGATTTATTTCATTCCAATAAAATTAGAAGTTTTCATATGGCAAATTTCAGCTTAAAGGTTTATTAATTTATCAAAAACTCTCACAATCAAAACGGAGAGTGGAGAATACATTTGTAAAAAGAATTGCTTTCTGAGTGATTGGTATCTTTGTTTCGTAAGAACACATTGGTTCTGGATGAGATTCAATGTTCGGCACCAAGGAAATGTAGTGATATACTTCTAATTTTATTTCGCTGGGAAATTTTACAAAATGAACCGTAATGATTAACCATAGGCAATGAAAACTTATCTATAGGCACAACTTTACCCCATATCATTTTGGAGAAGTTTTTGTTTTTAATAAATTATCTACGACTGAAAATCTTTGACATTTCATTGTGCCAAATAAGGCAAAATTAATTTGAACATGAAGTGAGAAATATTAAGCATATGATTTTTCAAAACACTTCTCTCATTTCACACTCGCTTTCCCTCTTTTTCAGAGGAAACAAAAAGTAGTTGCTGGATCTATCGAAAAGGTGAATTAAGACAATAGGTAATAAATCTCATTAATTTCTCAATACCTTTATGATCTTCTAGTTTGAGTGCATTGATCGATTTCCCAGTAGCAAATTCGTCAACTGTAATACCCTGCATTGCTAACAATGCGACTAAATATTTTCCGCAGGGGCTCCATCTCACTCTAGAAATGTCACCTGCAACCATATCAGCAGCCGGTTCACTACTCAAAGATCAATTACCTGACACTATCTGGTTCTTAATTATTTTTTCAATTTTACACGTCCTTTGATCAACCACACAGATTACTTTTCCATAATCATAAGCTAGAAGATTTCCATCTGGATGCCAATCGATCCATAAAATTTCTTAATGATGGCCATGAAATACCTTCTTGGTGAAAGAAGTTATACCTTCATTCTTATATTCTGAGTTCTGATCAATCTGAATAGAAGCTTGCTTCTCAGTATCAATGAGTCTTAGAAGAGTGTTGTTATGCTTTAATGCAATGGTTAAATTAGTTGGATTCCAGCGGCATCGGTTATATGTATGTGTCGAATAGAGCATTGTGAACTCAGTTTCATAGAGCAGGCTTTGAGTTATGGTATTGTGAACCTCAAGTTTTCCAGTTGCATTGAAAAAAGCGATTCTTTCACCTTGTGGGTGTAGGTCTGTGCATGGAAAATCTGAAAACGATTTTATCGCATGAGCAACCAACATAAGGGTTGATACAGCTTTTGTTTTTCCATTTGGTTGCCCTTATCAGTTCGTGCTTATGGCTGTTCATCAAATGATAGCCTTCAGTGCCACCGTATGCGATTAAATTAAGGCGAGAGCTGAAAGAGACATCGCTTATTCCTGAATAGTTACGAGAAGATAGAGTTATCCATAAAGATGCAAAATTATTTACCACTATCTTTTATAGGATCAAAGCTCGCAACAAGCTTCATTTCTTTTGTTGAATCAAATATACTCAGTTGTGAGAGAGTATCATAGGCGTTCGTAATGGCTGAGACGAGGTATTGGGTTTCAGGAATCTTTTCAATCAATGTCGTTCCTCCTGACAAAAGAAATGACGCTATCTGCCTTGTTGAGTAATCTAATGATATACCATGCTGCATTTGTGTTCCTTGGTAAGCTTTCTGAGGTAGCAACTTTGATGTGGTATAGAAATTTATCAGATTGGAACTAAATGTGCAACACGCCACTCTGAATGATCCTCCTTCTTCGTCTCCTATCAACAAGAAATGGTTAGATATCTTGTTTAGGCAAAAAGTGAGACTGGACTCCATAGTTTGATTAATGGAAGAGATAATATCTAATTTTATTTCGAATGTTTATTTTTCGAAAACTAAGTCCTTAATATAATATACCTCAAGCGAAAATCTACAACTTCCATTCAGCTTTCCTATGTTTTTTTTTTTAAAGCATATCAGGATACTATAGGATTTTAATCAGAGTTTGCGGATTTTGGAAGACGAGATAGTTTTTTCCTTCTGTTCGAATCCGAAGGGAAAAAATTACGACAAACTTGTAACAATCTGAACGATATCTAATGTTATGTGAGCAATTCAGCCCAATACAATGTAAGATGTATATGTATTGCGTTTAGTCTAGCTTAATCGAGGTAATTGATTCTCTTTTCGATTTGGCTCGCCTGGACATTCAGATCGGTCTTCAAGAGCAAAACTGTCACCGTAACAAGCATAGTCGTCGTTCCTAGTCCTACTCCGACCCATAAGCCTTGGTCATAGAATTTGAAAGTCGTTCCGAAAAGGTATTCGCACAGCAATCCGACGACATAGTACGAAATCAAGAAGGCTATCGAACCGATTTTTTCTTTGCCAATGCTCTTGAGTGCTGACACCAGCACAGATCGCACGTAATCGATTAGGAAAAACGGACTGTAAACCAAAATGATTTTGATTCCGAGCTCAATAACTTCATCATTAGTAGAATAATATCCCAATATCTGCCTTCTCCAAATCAAGATGACTGACAAAGCAATCACTCCGTAGGCAAATGCGATGAAAATTCCATAATAAATGCATTTTTTCAGGTCAGAAATGCTCTTCTTTCCCAACAACGACGCAATATACGTCGTCAGCACAGTATTCAGTCCACACATTGGCATGGACGCAAGTTGTGTGATATTCGAAACAGCTGCTTGTGCGCTGACTTGGATTGACGAGTAACTTCCGCCGATCAAAGTCAAAATCTGCATTGCGATTCCTTCGAGGTAGAAAAACGCAGCGATGACAATCTCGATCTTCATTTGATCGAACAGCTTCTGGAAGGACTCCTTCCGAGGCGCAAAGAGAGATTTCTTCACCTTATTGCAGATAAATACGTATCCTATAACCAGCAAGGACAGCAACGATAAGGTAGCTGCATCGGCAAGTGCGGCTCCTTTAAGTTCCAATCCGAGATCAATGACGAAATAATTGCAAACGTACCAGTGGAACGCAAGACCAATCATTTTAATGACCATTATCGGATAAAACACTTGATGACTCACCAGAAACGAGCCGAACGTGTCCAGCAGGATATATGGAATCACAGCTAACATGAAATATCTGCAGTAAGTGGTAGCTTGAGTTGCAATGGATTCTTCGACTTGCAAGGCGCTGAGAATGAGGTTGGCTAAGGCAAGCAAAGTAATGTGAAAAATTGAGCCGATTAATCTGTTTGTCAGTGCTCGGTGGAAGCATAAGCCGACAGTGGTGAAGTTTCCTGCGCCGAACGCCTGAGAAGATATGGTAATTGTACCTTGGTTAAGACTGCCAATCACGTTTTTTGTGGTGAGAGCTGCCCAAGTCATTCCGAGTCCGAGGCCACTATAAATTGTCGTGTCGTTTAGTTTTGAAACAACCGAGAGATCGATGGACGTTATGAGAAAGAAGCATACTGCAGAGACGAGATTTGGGAAAACGTCGTATAAGATTTTTCCTGTGCTTTTCCAAGCATTACCTGCGACTATTTTTTGATCATCGGGTATTTGAGGGGTTTCCGGGAGAACTTCGTTTGCCACGCATTCGTCAACGCGTGAGACTTGCTGCTCTCCTGGTATGAAGGGAGTTTGTTCTTCGTCAGCGGTAGGAGTGTTTCTTTCCATGTAAAATTTCGCCTATTACTGAGTTGCTCTACTTTATAGTTATTAACGTGTTCTTGAAAACGAATTCCAATATATACGTTATCGTTTATGAGTTAATTGAAAAAATTCAAAAAGCAAAACCTTTTCGTCAGAGTAATGATGAAAAATTGGACGTCAAAAATCCAAAGGCTTGAAACCAGTCAATAAAACGTTGACTACCCTTACCAAAAAGTGCAAGTAAAAAATTGCGCCATTAGATTCTATAATGAACCAATCTCAAATTTCATGGAAATGTTGATCAAGAAGAAGGGCTCTCTTAAACCCGAGTTACTGATTCCACAGAAATCACCTACAACCTTGAAATTTGATATGCAGAGGCTGACACAAGTGATATTAAATATATTAACTGTTTAGAGAGAGTGGGATGGATGAGTTAATCCAGAAGCCTGCAACACGAGAAAAACTTCAGAAACTTTGAAGGAATTAACAATTCTATAGTAAAATAAATAGGGTTGGCTACATTGTATATGTAATGCGTCGATTGCTACATTTAATAGAGAAACAGATGTGAGTGTAATAAAATTTAATATTCTTTAATGAAACTATTTCTCTCACTTACAGAAATATTTTCACTTGGAGCTTGTTTTCTGTTCTCATAAGTGCCATTGGCTACCACTTTATTCTTCTTCCACATCAGCTCAATTATAAGTAGTTGTAAACTGCTTTGAGTCTATTCTCCTCTTCAATCAATTGAAAAACAACCTCGTGACAAATATTAGAAAGGGAATCACCGAGGACGCAAAAGGAAATCCAAACTCTTCCGAGGAAAATGACAGCTAATACTTCCCTCAAGGCATCTCATAATTGTTCGCGTTCTTGATTGATTGAAAACGTATATTTTTTTTTTGCTTGATGTTGCGTCGTTAGGAATGTATTTGCGGATTTCAAATGAGCTTTTTCTCTCTCTGATTCGCTAAATCAATGATACTGGCTCTCAATTTTCAAGTTCGCAAAAGAAAGCTAACTCTCGAAATTGTAATATACAAACCATAGGATGAATTTCCTCAAGCATGTTTCAAATTTTTTTGACACTATAAATTGAAACAGCAATAGCAGGCAAACCGCTGGAAAAAAACTTTCAGTTACCCATTATCATAGAAAATAATCTTCATTGTAATCGACATCCAGTATGGCTATTGGAAGTTACTAGGTATTAAAGCTCTTCTCTTGAATCTCTTTTTACAACTCAATAATGTTGTATTCGACAACTCATTACTTTATCAATGGATTTTTCATCTCGAGAAATGAATGATATTTAGATAATGAATATTCATTCTTCACTCTATTTTCGCGAAGCATTTTCTCCTATTTCCAATCGTTTTCTGAATGGAGCTTGCGGATGACCTGTCCTTTTGGTATGTAATATGGTTGCGATGCTTGGGATTCAAGAAAGAAATGAAAACATAAATGTCGAGATGTATATATCGATGAAAGCGTAGCGCTTAAAGGAATGTTTTGTTCGCGGAAAAGTATTCGCAGAAATAAAATTATTCTGGAGTAATTTGATTTAACTTTTGGTGAGTAACAATTAATTGATTATTAACACCTTGCATCGGAATAAATTAAAGTTACCAATGGAAACCGCGGAAATGGATAAAGCAAATATAAGAAACTCAAACCAATCTCTGGCTAAGATTGGTTTGCTTCTTGCTGTCTTATCACTAGGTTTGACCATTGTAGGTATTTTTCCCTGGTACCCTGGCAGCTTTCATACCTTTGGAGCGCTCATCACCTCTCTCCTGGGCTTCATCTTTCCTGATACAAAGTTTTCCGCGCATTCTGTGAGCTTTGTCTTGGCACTTGCTCCTATATGGGTTCTTACTTTAGATCCTTGCGCTCTTCCTTTTGCACAGATGTTGTCAACGATCAGCATCATGTCTACGTGTATTGAGCATCGTATTCCTTCGATGAGAATTTGTTATACAGCACTGATGATTTTAAGCTGGTGCGTTGTATTCATTTTGAAAGGTACGTTAATTCATGAATGCCAAGAGGAGACCTCAACTTATCTTCGGAGAGATGTTATCATGATAATACTTCTTTCTATACATACAGCCGTATCTAGCAACGTACAAGCAGATTCTCTGCTCAAAGCCACAAAAGAAGCACTTGCTCAAATCAGAGAGTTAAATTCAAAAAACGAGTCTCTCAACACTGAACTCAAGCAACTCCTAGAAGACAAAGACAATTTCATTCTACTCTT
>ENA-UOUE01000743-UOUE01000743.1-compost-metagenome-genome-assembly--contig:-NODE-743-length-24783-cov-3.694771_pt1 | contig 24783 bp, 16 predicted proteins | sample MGYA00238146_ERZ747223 | MGnify/ENA primary metagenome ERZ747223 (study PRJEB28781, sample SAMN06268865) | compost metagenome | isolation source: single cell | place: USA: California, Emeryville, Joint...
ACGAAAGTTACGTAAAAAAATTTCAATTTGTTGTTTGGGTCTAACATGTGAAAAACAGCGATAGTAAAAGCTCTCAAGGAAAGTTCTACACGGTTGTGTGCCATGGGTGGTTTAATGCGATATTTTTGACTCTTTTGCTGATCGCTCTGCTCTACCGCCTGAGTTTTTACAATCTCATTTATTTTATCCTCTTTGTGTTCTACTACCAAAGAGTGCATTCGACTTATGTGACGAAATTATCGAAAAATCAAGTGCTTGAGCAGATTACCAAAAGTAATTGAATTTTTTCACGTATTGCTTAATATACCCTCTACCAAAAAAACAGAAGCAGACAAATATTGCAAATTACATTCAACCAATGCCCCAATAGCAAAAGCGGCTCTTGAAGACCCAGATGACGAGAAACTCGATGGAGAAGATCCAATTAAAAACTACACGCTTATTGAGACCGGCTATAGGAGATTCTTATGGGGAAAACTTTGTTGGATGACCACTATTTTCCTGATACTCTCCTATTTCAGCCAGCACTTTAACGAAAATAACAAGTTTTTACTCTTCAACATGTATATTCTTTTCAGCAAACCATTACCAGCAGATTAATCTCTTGTTCTTTAGTTCCGGAGACATCCTGAAAGACTTTCAAACTCAATGGAGGACATTCTCGGTCTTATTTGGACTATCAGTGTACGGCAATTACTATGCTGTTGGAGATCTCTACCCATACTTCATCCTGCACTGGCTACTAGCTATCGAATTGATGTTCTTGAGACATCTTGACCATGTATATAACCCACAGCCTGATAGAGAGTCGAAACCCCCCGAGCCATTGAAATCTTTAGAAACAAAGGTCTCCCACATAGAGATTGAAATGCCTGTGAGGGGAGGTAGGATTTCTACAACAGAAGCTCCTGTAGAGATCAACGAAGGGAAAATCGACACTGAGGTAGATCTGCTGAAAAGTAGTTCGAAGCCAGGGATGGAAGAGAGTATTTTCAGAAACGTGTCGTTAGATTCTCCAAATAAATACCAGAGTGATGTGTTTGATCTATTTGATGAGCTGAATCAAGTTGGAACGATTGGAATGGAATATAAGACTGAAGAAAATCGCACCAGCTCAAAGGTTGACCTGAGATCTCGTAAGAGTGTTCTGCAGCCAGATGCTCAGAAGAAGGATAAGGCGGATAAGGCTCGTATGTCTTTGAAAAGAAAATCGCAATTCAAAACTCTCACGAGGAGTATGACCAAAAGAGACTTTGAGAGAAGATCGCAGCCTCAACCTACAATCGATTTGGAAAAACTGGGTATCAAGCCCAAGATGGAAAATATACTTGAAGGACAACTCGAGAAAGCAGAAATAGAAGCAGACGATCAAAACGTTAGCCCTCAGTTGTTCTCAAAGCACGGACCCACAAATTTGGAGAAATTGAGTCATAGAGATCTGAAAAGTCTGCTTATTAAAGACATGAGTATTGGGGAGAAAAAGAAGCTGATTGATTACTATAAAAGATTCAATATCGTCAACACAATCAATACAAGACTGGGTTTAATTAAATTGGTTGAAAGGTTACTCTTATTGGTTGTGTTTTTCAGTTCTAACTCGAAGAGGAACCTGTTTTCGATCTTCTATCTACTGTTTGCTATCTACTACTGGCACAAAAGCAAAAGCTTTTACTACGTTCGGCATCTGACCAACTTCTTCGCTTTTATGATCATCATCCAATACTTGTTCCTCGTTCTCAACATTTCCTATCCCTTCACCTCTCCCTATCCATTGCCAACGTTTACTAATGAAACGATACAATATTCAGTTTTAGAGGGTATCCTTCCTACATACAATAGCAGCGAGGTAGCGGTAGAGGGATTGAATTTTGTCGGGTTTGGTACTATGCGAATGGATGGTGGCACTCCTTTGAATGGAAGCAACGTGACTATCAGTGGGACAGACCCGGTAACAGAGCCACTGCCAAATCCAGCAACCTACACTCTTGTTACTGATTCGATTGTCTTTCTGTTTGTGCAGGCGATCCTCTGGCTCTATTTAGGATTCTTTAATGTAGTCCTCACGAACCTTTTCCAGAATGGAATAGCAGCTTTCAATAAGCAAGTCGAGAAGACTTTGGAACTAGTGAATTATCAAAACTGGAGAGACATGAATTACAGGATTTTGCGCAAGTTCACCAAGTTTGTCTTTATCCATTTCCAGAGAGTCGCGATCCTGGTTATCATCGCTATTGCAGTCAACGATAGTCTCACGATGAATTTGGTGATACTTATAGTGGCAGTATACTATATGCTGCTCACGGAGTTCATTGTGAATAAATTTAGCGTGCCCAATCGGCAGATTTTAATGGTGAAATTCTTAACCTTTGCGCAGTTCTTCACTTTGATTTATCTCCTCTGGGCATGTATGAACAAACTTCAATTGGACTTCTTCCCTTTGAAAACGTTCAACAATGCGAATTTCACAACCTATTCAACACAAGATAAAATCACGATGTTTATACTGCTACAGATGATTTTGGACCTGCTTCAGTCCAAAAATTACGTCAAATTCCATGAGGAACACCTTAAAAAGTTCAGCATCAGAGCGAGAATGATCTCATTATGTACAATTTATGACTTTAATGACAAGAAAGTTGCCGAAATCATAAAAGACTATGCGAATAAAAAAACGTTGAATGAAAGACTGGAAAATGTGAGCGAACAGCTCAAAGTGTAAAATTATCCTGCGTTTTTTTGAACTTCTTCTAACTTCTTTATTTACAACAAGATGGCATGAAATGTTCTTTGAAGAAAAGGCTAAGAAGGAGGGTTCTATGCTTCCAGACGAGACAGCTTCTCCTAGAAAAATCCAAAATGTTTCCGAAATTGCTTCTGTACAGGAAAAGACTGCCACTAAGAAAGAAAGTAATACAACAGTAGAGATAATATATATATTAACAAATTACTGTTTTAGCCGCTGAGCTCAAGAAGAGAATCAGAGACCGTCTTCCAGGGAACACGGATTCCAAAGTGACGATTCAGAGGTCATTCGCGGAGAGATTCAGTGAATTTTTTAGGAAAAGGATTCAAACTTTGCGAAATCCACACTATTTCTTATCAGTAACAGAGCTGTACAGCAAAATCATTCAAGTCAACCGGAACGTCATCAGCATTCAGCCAATGAGCAGAACTGACTATATAATGAATGATTTCACTGCTTTCAACGAGAGCTTGGACGACTTGGATAAATTTTACTATGAGTTCAAAAAGAAAGCTTGTGAAAACCCTCATATGGAGCTGATGGATGTCTACCGAAAGTTCTTTGCAGACACCATCGAGAGACATCAGGATGGAACTGAATCTATAGACTTTCCGGGACTGATGTCCCATCGCAGTCATGAAGGGTCCAGCTACGGTTCTGGCTCTGATTACGATGATGACGAAGAAGGAGGTGGATCCCGTGTTGTTGGGAAAAAACATGGAAAAAAGAACATCTCAATCGCGCATAAAGATCGAGATTTAATTGGAACAGTCACTGTTGAAAAGCCTGTTACGATTCTTGAAGTCTTGGTGACTATCGTGCAAATCATTCTCAGCAACTGGACGCTGTTCTTGTACTTTAACCTCATCATTTACCATTTGACAAGGCAGGGGTTGCTGACGTTATTTATTCCTTATACCATTTTTGGCTATGCACTTTGTGAGGAAATCAAGCCACGCTATTCGATCTGGAGGTTCATTTTCACGGGGATCTCCATGATCATGATAATTAGATTTTTCACGTCAACGTTTACAGACATTCTCGGGGAGGAGGTATCATCTTTTCCTCGTCGTCATGTTGTTATAACACGGATGGGACTTTTTTTTTAGGCTGTGAGATTTTTGAATTATTTGACTGGAGAGACAAACACCTTCAGATTTGAGATCTGGCTGCTTGTTGTGGTTGTCATTCAGATCGTGCTGAATCAAGAAATAGGCTTTGAAGAAAAAGCTGAAATGAACTTTGAAAATGTCAACTTGGCGTTCGTTCGAGTAAACCTGGTTGTCGCACAACTTGATATTATAACCCTTCCTTCTTGTCTATTTAGAAAAAGCTGAATAATGATCTGAAGAAAGTTTTTGATGAGCAGCAGGATAGCGATAGCGAAGACGACACGCCTCAAGAAGTTTGATTTTTCCCCAGGCATTTTTTTCAATCTTTGTATATTAGGTCAAAGACGCTCTGCCAGGAATAAACTTAAAAGTGAACCTCCAGCAGCTGGCACAGAACTCCGATATTCATACCGAGATCGAAAAGAAATTTGCTCAAGATTTAGACCGTTTCACGATCCAGGATTTGAGCAAGAACACGTTTAGATTTTTCTCTTATCACGTGAGTTCCAACTAATTGAGCTTATTCTTACCTCCCTTGTCATTCAATAGAATAAAAAAATTGGACGGGATATTTACCCATACATCGCTGGGATTCAGATTATTTTGGCAGTATACATCCTCTTTTTCTATTCTTCAATGGAAAGCGGAGGCTTCTCTTCGCCAGGCTCGTCGTTACAGTAATGAAAAAATTTTTCTGAACAACTCGACTTAACACATCAAAAGGTTCAATCAATTCTCAGGAAGCATGGTTGTTGTACTCTTTATCCAGATTGGGTTCATCCTCTGGGATCGACGTATTATCATGCTGAATAACGGCATCAGAGACAGGAAAAAGCAAGCGGAAGAGGCAGGCGAAATGAAAGAGGATGAAAAACCGAAGAAACACAAGTTTTTGGAGAATAAGAGCAGCAATAATGCTTCCAAAAAGAAATCTCAGTCCAAGAGCAAAAAGAAGTCCTCAGGGAAAGAAAAAGACAAGAAAAATGATCCACTTGAAGCGGGGCTCATCGAACAACTCAAAGGTGGTTTGGGAATCTCCATTTCTGCAACACAAAAAGTAAAAGAAGAGCCCTACTGGCAATATTCTGGTTTCAATAAATACATTCTGCTCATACTTTTAATGGTGCTCGTACACGTTTTCATCTACTACCACCTTGTGGATGTTACCAGCCTCAATACTGGCACGAAAACAGACATCGTAAACCTCACCAGCAATACACCTGCCACGCTATTTTACATACTCTATTGCCTTTACTTCACCTTCTCAGCCTTCCAAGTCAAGTAAGATAGTGCTTATCGATTGAGTCGCATAATCTTTCAATCAACAATTAGATACGGAATTCCTTACTTCAAAGGCAAGAACTATTTGATGAACCAAGCGAACACCATAACTAACTCGGCATTTACAGCTTACAGAGCGCTACCTTTTATTTTCGAGATCAGAACGTTTATGGACTGGACATTCACAAAGACTGCTCTTGATTTGTTCCAATGGATAAAATTCGAAATCATCTTCTCGACGCTCTTCCTTGCTAAATGCAAATGGATTTCGAAACAAAAGCATCAAGTTGGAGCTCCCATTGCCTTATTAATGAAAATAATTCAAGGTGGAATCGCCATTATTGGACTTATCCTTATTATCTTTGGACCACTTCTTATCTTTTCAACGCTCAATCCGTTCCTCACGGTAAATCCTGTCACCGGAACATCAGTTACGGTTGGTTTGCAGATCGAGAATAACTATTACAATATTTTCTCAGCTTCTCATGTGTCTTCGATTGTAAACGCAACTGACGCCACATTCGCGTCATTCGGATCTCAAAGTGTCTTAACAGGCGTTGATAAATCTACTGTGCAGGTCGTAACGATGGCTCTTTCTTCTGATACGAACTGGGATATCGCAGCACCGAGTCGTGACGATTTGGAAGGCGCAATTGATAGAATATTGGATGATATGAAAAGCGGCCGTACTGTCAATGAAACCGTAAATCTGATCATGGAGTACTCCTTCATTCAAAGCATCAGCGCGAGCGTAAATATCATATTCTTTCAATGTGTCGATAATTGTCCATTTAGACTGGATCTTCTCCAACTAAATTAACTCAATCTCTCGACTTATTAAATTCGACGACTCAAAACTCAACAAACAGTTTGGGATATATCCAAGCGCTTTATGATCAATTAAGTTGTGACAGCAATTCTGTTCTCTATGTACCGCAATTTTATAAACAAGTAATTTTCACTCCTTACACTCTTGAAGCTAATTCGGAAACATCATAGCTCATCAGAATGGCTCCACAAGCAACTCCTATTTCTTATTCAGGTGACAATAATGAATTTTTCAGAGGAGTCTATATCAAATTGAACTGTGACAATGGTAAATATCCAATTTTCTGCCATAGCATTCGTGAATAATAATATTCCTCAATATTCAGGCTCTACCTACTGGACCATGGGGCTGTCGACAAATGTAACAGATGTTGGTGTTCAAATACAAGAGGGAATATCTTTTTATACCATCTCCAACAAGATCTTTAAAGAATTAATTAGTTTTTCGGTACTTCCCATTCATTTTGAAAATGTTCTAATCCTTTTCATTTCACACAGGTGTCAACGTTCTATCTCGGAGTCGTCTATGTCTTGGGTCAGAATTTGAGAAGCACTCTCACTAACAATCAACTGAATGTGCAGTATTTGGATGTGCCGAAGGCTGATAACCTGCTTCAGATCTGTGAGGGAATTCTGATTGCCAGAGCGGACTTGAATCTTGAAAAGTAATACCATGGCTGCTATTGTAAAACTAATATTATCATTAGAGAGGAAATGCTATATTGGGAGCTGATAGATCTTTGTAGGTCGCCGGAAGTCTTTAAGAAGATCACAGATTCTTGTGTTTCTGAAATGAGAAAGAAAAAAATGAAAACTGATTAGTGTTAGTAGAGTTATATAATAAGGCACTTGTCGGTACTTTACTTAAATAATAGGGAGTTCACTTTATCATGTTTATCTCGAAAGTATGAACTGTTTACACTTGCTATGCTGTATTTATTTAGTGCTATAGGTTTAAACAGACTACTAGCGGCAACAACTTATGTGCTAACTATATACTTTTGGCTTTTCATTGAGTTGCATTTTCATTTGGCCACATAATTGTTATTAGTTTTTCTGCTGTGAGAAATGTTGTGGGATTATGTTTGTTACCAAAGTTAATTCATGGAGAGCACCGATATAAATCTTTTTGTAATGTCTTGCTCACTGATTTGGACTGATTATTATTATCATGGAAATAATAATGTTTCTCCCTAATTCAAGTGCTTTCCAGGTGAATTCTCCGAAATAAACCCTGGCTCTCCCTCTGAATGACAACTGGAAAAACATCTTCTACTATCGATCATGCACTGCAAGGGATATTCCACACATTTTCGAGAGAGAGAAAGAGAGACAAAAAAGAGGCGGTATTTCCCCATAACACATGGAAAACGAAGCCAATAGGAGCCTGTATGATCACAATAGAAGTCTATACTATCACAATAAAGGAGGTATCTCTTTCGATTATCAGAAGCCAAGAGCTTTAGCTAAGCTAGTTTGAATCTCATACCTTAACTTATGAATGCAAATTGATAGTGTTTTCATGAAGTCAGAGGTCTCGAAAGTAGATAGTAAGCTTCGGCTCTGCTGAATGAGCTCCTCTGATGTATTAAAAGTTAAATTAATTGCCAAATTAGAATCAAATTAATTAAAAGCAATTCTGATGCTTATCACAGTTCTCAAATGAACCTTTAAATAGGAGCGAAAAAATTTCAAAGTTTGCCCATTGAGCGCAGCCACTTTTCTTCTTATCTCAAGCTGAAACGCATTCTCTTCAACCCTGACTGAAATCCAAAAGTTTCTTTAGGAGCTTTCCATAATCTATTCAACTTTCATAAATGAAACTAAAACGGTCTTAGATTGACTATTCACACAGATGCTTCACTAACTCACAAGAGAGATCATTATCAAAAGGTTTAGACTATTAAAGCCGCTTGCAGGAGCTTTAAGAGAAATCTTAGCTATCTATACTGTTATCTCGCTAGCTAGCTGAAAATATAAAAGTAGATTTTACCATTAGTGTAGCTAAAGGATGCTCTGGATCTCTGCGGGTACGCTTTGCCCTTGTTTATGCAAGACGAGTTTAAAATATAATGTAAAAAATTAAGTTTTAAAAAATTGCATTAATTCATTCATTGCTACAGTCGCAGTGGTATCAGAAACATTCTCCAATTTTAACTATACATAACAAAAAACATAATTTATCTTTGAATTTTGAGAATTCGCAAAGCTCAATCTAAACGCCATAGCACCGCTACAACCCCATGGAGATAACCAAACGATTTCACAAACTCCTAGAAGAGCTAGGCCAATCAAATCAAGTCTATTTGCACAGAGAACTGGTCACAGAACTGGTCAAAGTCAAAAATCTCATTAATGAGCTTCCGTTTCTTTCCGGAGGTCAAGCGGAAAACACCTCAGAGTAATCTTCGTTTCCTCGATCACCATTTAACACTTGTAGGACCAACGTTCAAAGCAACCAAATCATTCCTGAGATCATTGAAAACCTGCTAGAGAATTGCAAAGTAAACGAAATGCTCGATTCAAATTTAAACATTGTTATGCTAGAGATCCCTCGATACTCTGCAGATTCTCTACCTCTTCTTGATGAATACGACCTTAAATCAAAGCAATATCCACAAATTTCTTCGGAAATATTTCAAAGCCATCTTCAGTACGGAAAGGTTCGATATTATTTGTGAAGGCGGGGTTATAGAAGAGGTGTTCAACACCTTGAACTCAAAGCCGTTAACCAAGGTAACAAAATGGATGGGACACTGGCTAATTGTTGAGTTAGACTGTGAAAGAGCTGTTAATAAAAGAGATACAAAAGCAATTCGAGGAGAACTCTAGTTGGACAAAAATCGAGTTAGAAAAGACTGAAATTCTTCGCAACTTTTACAAGAAAGATGACCAACAGACCAGCAAGCCTCGGAAAAACTCCCTGATTGACCCAGAGGTAGAGCTTAAGGAATTATTCTGTCTTAAACTTCACTCTGCTGCTCTCAACACGGATATTTATGTGATAACTGACCATTCCACTCAAAATATATTGCTTGAGTAAACTTTCTCATAGATGACCGTTGTTCTTGACTGAATACACTAGGAAATATTTTGGATATGCAATGGTGGAAAAGATGCCCATATTTGTGGATATTATCTTGAATACCCTCCAAAACGTGTTTGGAAAAACCACGAATGAAGAGTACTTCCACTTACTCAGCTTGGTTCCACTAATACATTTTATAGGAGAGCTAACTTTTTGACGATTTTTGAGTCTCTCAAGCTTATGTATCTGGAGCTCGTTCGGAAAATTTTCATTAAATCCATTCAACAAGAACTCGTGGAGTACTTTGAAGCTGAAACGTAAGCTCTAAATCGCTTATTTTGATACTAATAGCCACATTTTCGATAATAATATTTAGGATTGTGAGAATCAATAAAGATGATATGGACTTCGAAAGCACTGAATCTCCCAAAATACATAATTCTGACTCAAAAGTTTCACTTTCCGTTATGACTATTTACTCATTTCTCCACTTTAGAGTCGAAGAATGATCATCTTAACGATTTCCTCGCTCTCTACAATTCACATTGAAACCAACTTCAGCCTCGACCTTTCTCTCTTTTCGCATGAGGTATTCATCCCTTAGCCGGAGCTTTTTCTTGATTTATGACTAGATCTCTGGTGTCTGGAAAAGCCTGAATCGGATTTACAAGAAATGCGAAGACAAAACTTTCCAGTACCTCAGACGCAAATACGAGAATCAAAATAAACTCGAGTTGATGCTTGATTTTAACGCTTCATTGCAACTAGTCTATCAAAACATTCCGATCCCTGAATCAATGAAGTCTGATCCCTTTTAGTGGCTGTCTTGTTGATCACTTTCTGGTACTAGATCAATTCTCTCGATGGGAGATTTTCTGAATGACAGCGGAGCCAGAGGTCATTATAGCATCTTCGGGAAAACGTCAGAGCTCCTAAATCAAATTAATGAGGCCGTCCTTGCTTCAGAAAAGAGCTCCAAGCTTCTTCAAACCTTTGAAAAGAAAATCCAACAATTCCCATATGAAACCATCATAACCAAGTCAAAATCAGGGACGAAAATTAAAAATATTACCTTCCTCTTTTCCATCGGATTCACGTAACATTGATCGATTGAATTTACATTACTTATAATCATAAAACCAGTGAAGAGGGCGAGGCTGAGGATGAAAACGAGAAATTCAAGAAAGAACTCGAACTAAACTACGACAAGACAAATCGAGCCATCGTCGATTTGCTCAAAAAAGCCAGCAAAAGACCTCCTAACCTGCGTAAAGGAGCAAAAAAGACGTCGCACAAAGATGAAAAATCTTTATTCGAAAAGGAAGTATGAAAGAATCCATAAATTTCTCTGACTAAACATCATGATAGACTTTAGAGTCTCTCAGAGAGACTATTATTTCAGAGTACTTACCAGAGGAGCTGAGTGGACTCCAGAACCAAGTCTCAAAGAAGTAAATATCGATATCCTTAATTCAATCCTAACTACATGTAATAAAGGGCTTGGGGAGGTACTGAGAAAAATTCCGTCGTGATGAAACCCGAAACTGTCGCAAAAGTCAACAAAAGCATGCGAAAAACGTTCACTATGGACAACAAAAGAGCCTCGGTGAGAATGATGAATTATCAGGATACGCTTGAACAGAAGTTGAAGTTCGATCCAAGCATATTACATATCTTCGAAGAAGACGCGAGTCGTCTTGCGGGATGGAACTTTAATATCCCTGCCATTGGCAGCACGATCGAGAAATCCCGACTTGTGTGGGTTATGCTTGATGATTTGAAACTATTGAGGGAATTTTCCGTTGCGAAAGGCACACTCTGCGAATTTATTAACCAAATTAAAATTGGATATACTCATAGAAATAATCCTTTCCACAATTACGATCACGCTCTTACAGGTACTGTTCAACAACACCTAATAAATCAATTGACCTTTTGAATTTACGAAGTTATGCATAGCACATTCTACATTCTAAAGAATTGCGGATTCCTTGATCGTTTCTCAAAATTGATTCATTTTGGAATGCTCATTGCAGCTTTTTGCCACGATGTTGATCATCCAGGCAGGAGCAATATCTTTGAAATTAATAGCAAGTCAGAACTGGCCATCACCTACCATGATAGATCTGTAATAGAAGTTTCAAGTAAATTGTTTAACTTGTTTAGGTCCTCGAGCAATACCATGCAGCGTACACTTTCAGGGTTCTCAAAGATGATGCCTGCAATATATTTTCGATGGTCTCTGACGAGGAATACAAAATCCTGAGAAAATTGATAATTAATTGCATCTTATGCACCGACATGAAGGAGCATTTCGAATTAATTGAGAAGCTCAAGAGTTTTACTGAGAAACTCAAGAGCTTTAGTGAGAGTCCTAGTACTTTGGGTGAATCACCTCTTAGTAATGCCGGCGAATCTCCAAAGAGCCTCAACATGGGTGAGTCGCCTCTCAGCAGCACGGCTGAGTCGAATATAGGTAATTAAATAAGTTTTTAGGACTATTGTGTTTGCTAAAAACTGAATTAGAATGGTCTGAGCAAGAGACCATGATGGTCACAGGATATATTATCCATGTTGCGGATCTTTCAGGGCCAGCTAAAGAGTTTGACCTTGCGTACTACTGGTCAAGTCGCGTTACCAAAGAATTCATTGACCAAGTTTGCATCCCTCATTCGAATACACTGGGATATTAATGAATCTTTGTTTTAGGTTCAAGAAGAAGAAAGACTCAAATTACCGGTTGCGCCTTATATGTTAAACTTGGATAAGAAGCCCCATATGGCCAAGAATGAATTCCAATTCATGCAATTTGTTATCAAACCATTGTGGGTAGCCTTCAATGATTTCACAGCCGATGCTATCAGTGTGGGAGTGAAAAATATTGAGAATAACATCAAACGATGGGAACAAATTTATAAAGAAGCCTTGCTTGAGGAAGAGCAAATGAAAAAGAATGCCATCAGTATCTTGGATAAAGAAGACAAGACACAGGAGAAAAAATCGCCTGAAAAAGCTCTTGAAACATCCAAGTCACAAGATCAGTCAAAGGAAGTTGAAGAGACTAAATCCAAAGAAAAGGCTCAGACTGAAAAAGCATAGTGAATGATTATTAAAATATTAGCTTCCGGCCTATAAAAAGGAGGAGGTGGTATGAAATTTTTTTTTACAAAGTTTGGAGGAGCGCTTTAGGAGTTAGCATAGATGCCTAAGTTTTTTAGTGGCTCCTTTTTCATGGATAGAAAACAGAAATATTAATAATATTAATATGCTTTTAAAGAAAATTCATTATCCAATTGCAATAAAACTGACAGTCTCGAGGACCTTAGTATTGATATGCCCTTTCCATAACTTTGAGTTTGTGGAATGTAAAAGTTCCAAGGCTCAGGACAATAGTTAATTTCTCATTTTTGTTTCAAAATAGAGAGACACTTTATTGTAATTGAAATTAATGAATTTCTCTCATAAAGTTTAGTGTGTTTTTTTTGTATAAGATTACTCTCAGATGCTTATTACAATGTCGAGCGAGGCCTTGCATATCCTTTGCTATTTGAGCGAGCAATTGAACGTTTAATTAAATACTTTCTAATATCAAAGGCAGAATACTAATTTATTTATTAGAACTCGTTAGATGCATAATTCCACTCTCAGCAACCCTACTGGTTTCTTTTCCCAGGTTAGGTTGGTTCATTTTGCCGCTATGCTTTCACAGTATAAGATATATTGCTTGTAATTTCTAGAATTCATGAAAAATTTTGAATCATCAAGAAAAAAATACTCTTAGTTGTCAGAGGACATTTGACTTGAATTTCAACATTCGAGAGCTCGATTATCACAACTTTTCTTTCTGCTGATAGATAAACTATCTTTTTCCCTTCGTCAACCAAGAGCAACAATGAAGGTTCTTTTAACAACGATTCTCCTAACAAATTGAAAGTCATATATAATATTTTTAGGTTACTTTCTATTCCAGTGTTAATAATATTGTCCACATTCCCCGTTTTCACACTCGAAATCATAATCAGCCCGTCTGTAGCGGCAGAGATTACCCTTTCAGAATCAGGGGTGAAAACAATGGCCATCTCAGAGCTTGAGGTAGCTTCAAGATATGTGAGCCGGATTTATTTTGAATAATACGATACCTGAATGAAGTCCAACGAAAAAGGTGAAAATCTGAAGTGTTGCGCAGGAAACTAACGTTATTGTTCCATTCGTATAACCAAACGCCAGAAGGCTAACATCGGGAGAGATAGCCGAGCTGACTACAGTGCCTTTATCATATTGATTGGTATCAACAAACAGATATTATTTCGATTTCTCATACCCTCGCAAAAATTCGCAGTTGCAGTCTGTGCTATATTCTTTCCCGATGGGAGTTGGTAACCAGCAAGCGTGCTTCTTCGAACGGATAATATGGTTTCATTTGAAGAAAAAAAGAGAGCAACCAGCTTCGATTCTATATTTCGACTGAGCACATTAACATAGAGAGAATTATCACCTTCTTTCTGGGCTTTCATTTCAATTCTCAATGCTGTAGTTCCTTGAGAAAATTTTACTATTCTTATGTTTTGGTCTGAAGCAACGAGCAGGTGTTGTCCATCAGGTGAAAACACCAAAAATCGAATTGTTTCTATTTTTTTATTTCATTATCATACTTTTTTGAAAATTGCGGAGTTACTGAGGTCTGTTGAAATAGTCTTCACATACTGCACATTTTTACCCAAAGAATATATAAGCACATCTCCAGATTCATTGGGGACGGCAATATATTCTTTTTCTTTATAGAATGCGACCGCATGCACAGGTTGACCTAAATGAAGTTTAGAGAGTTAAGACCTGCCTTTTTGGTCTGTTACCTGCAGACACCAATTTTTCGAAAATTAAGCTTTCACTCTGAAGATCGAAACAGTTAAGTTCACCTGCTTCATTCCCATATAAGAGCACCTTCAATTCTTGGCCTGCAATATTTTGTTTGGATGGTGACATTTGGTCTCCATACTCCGCAAACAAATTTTCTTCTTCCTTGCTTTCTTCTAAAGGATTGCTTTGCTTTTGAGACTGCTGCGACATTATCTGAGAACCTTGGTTGGAAGCTTGCTGCTCTAAGTTTTCGGGTTTGGTTTGCTGAGCTACGCTTTTCTTCACTTGATCAAGCTCCTTCTGTAATCTCATAATCTCACCAGTCAGCCCTTTGTTGGTTTGTTCAAGTTGATTGCATCGGGCAGTAAGAGTTTTTATTTGTTTCAAATGATTGTTACAATCTTCTTCAAACTTTTCTCTGAGTAACTTTTCCTGAATGAGCTCAAGTTTAATTGCCTCTTTACAGTCACTTTGATGTTGGCTGATAACTGAGATCAGGAATTTTTGGTTGCAGCCAGGACACTCTTTTTCCGCGAACTTGCAGTTATTCTTATGTTCAGCTAGGTTATCATATGGGATGATCTCTTCACATCCTTTCGCTTTGCTTTCGCAATAAAATTTGATTGCGGACAGCGAATTTCTGAACTTTCGTCCCACAGCTTGCATTTTGAAATTGATATCTTTGCAGTTTGGACATTTCTTCTGATTAAAGTTTTTGATCCAGACGTCCACGCAAGGTTTACAAAAGACTGCTTCGCATTTATCACATTCATGAGCCTCCATCACGATATCTTGATGTATAATGCAGACTGCGCTGTCGAGAAAAATCTCCACCTGCTCTTTGTTTGCGATTCTATCAACTAAACCTTCGTTTGGCAACATGATTAGATAAAAAATAAATCTGTTGTTGACAATTAATATTTTCTGATGAGATATGCGTTTAAACTATTACAGAGATGAATGACATCGTATTAGCATGACTTGATCTGATCTTTCTATCATGTATTAAAGTTTTCCATACATTATTCATTTAATGGACAAAAAACCACAGAAGATAACGGAACTAATAGGTAGAAGGCAATCGAGTGCTTATGTTTAACAGAGAAGGGCTAAAAGCGATCTCAGAGCGAAATGTGATCTAGAGCCAATTACACAGAGAAATATATTTTCTCTAAGTTGGTGGTTAGCATATTTTGAATGCCTCAAGAGATAATTAATTCGAGGAATTGCAATTGAAAGTGTAACTCATAGTAGAAATAACTCATGATCGAGGTTACTGCATGCGGATGATGAAATTAAGAAGCATTTTTTGAGAATTACAGGTGAGGGTAATTTCAAATCGTGTTCTTTCAAAACTCAAAACACGAATCAACATAAAACTATATATTCATAAGAAAACATTAATGATAGATACATTCATTTGTATATATTGCTATCGACGACATTCAATCTATTCAGAGCAAAGTATTATTGTTCATTTGCTGGTTCTGTGATATTCATCTTTCTCTCAATAGCTCGTAATTTTTTGAGTTTCCCATAGCAGAGAATAATGCTGATCGGATAGCCTAGCCCAAAAATATATGTACTAGTCGAGATAGCAGAGGGATCTTTAGATTGAAAGTACGAGTATAATATCGTTCCAAAAGCAATTGTAGTTAGGATCTGCAAACCACGCAGCTTTCTTTCCCGAATATACTTAAAGGTGAAATAAAGAAAAGGAATCTTCATGATAGGCAGCGTTGCTTGCATGCATGTTGCTACAATTACAGCCTTTGTACTTGCTGCTTCCTCTAATTCCTTGAAAACGCAAAATTCTGTTGCAATACAAGCTGCAGCCGCTAAAATGAGGATCCAAATTTCGAGTATAGTGTAACCGAATAAGAGATTGAGGAATAATACAGGGATTTTAGAAGATCTGTTAAATTCGTTGTTTGCCACTTGAAGTCGTTTTAGATCAGCTTCTTCTTGATTTGTTTGGGCGTCCATTTGTTGACCTTTGCTCACTTGCATTAAATTAACAAGTTTTTATGGGATAAGATATGTTTTTGTTAAATAAAACAAATAGATATGAGAATATATCAATATAATATTTGTTGCCTGTTTTGAATTGCAACCTATAAATCCATTCGGAAGATAATAAGCTTCGGCTAAAGTTGGAATTCGATCCTCGATGAAAAATGAATATATTGCTAACACTTATTTTCTTTCCAACAGTATAATTCTATCGTTGCAAAAACAGTAATTTAATATTGAAGTGAATACCGATTGTTGCAAAACTTTGCAAATATAGGTGTTATTCTATTTGTGATGCTCATTTCTAAATAAACTATCCCTTTTCTATTGCTTTTTCGCACAGAACTTGAGATTTGGGAAACTTTAGTCATGCTGTTACATAAAACCAAAAAATGATATGTATGATCACGATTAAGGTGAACCTTATCCAACCTCTAAGAACTTCGTGGATATTTGAACGCTTAATTTAAACAAATAAATTTCTTTACAATGATAATAATAATTTTTCACATTTGGATCTCACAGAAAAGTAAAATTTACAGATTAATTGTAGAGTTTCAGGCTTTGTTTCTTTAGCATCATGAGTCGAATGGGATTCTTGTTAGTCATGGGTCTGGGTTTCCAAGGATCGCTCAGCAAGGGAGACTGAATTTGGCGACTTTTCAATCCGCTCTTTTGTTTTGGTCTGTTCAATATTTTTTCATACACTTTGAAGTCTGGCACAGGCACTATTCTCCATATATCATGAATCGTAATTTGCTTTGAGCAATTCGGGTGAGGGCACTTCAAGGGGAAGCTGCGAACATCAATCAAGTTTACCAGAGAGTTTTTGATACAATTTTTACAAAATGAATGACCGCAATGCAACACAGTAGAATTGAACCTTTGGCCCATGCAAATACTGCACTTATCTGCTTGCAACTCAGTCATCTTTCTTCTTTCTTTTTCGAAAATGGATGGCTTCTCGGGGATATGCATTGAATGATTACTATGTGAAACAAATGACTTATTTGGGTCTTGATTGGGATCATAAGCTCTAGTTTGTCCTTGAAAAGAGTAATGATTAAACTTTGGGCTTTCGTCTGGTCTCCCTCTCCAGCAGGCATATCCCCTTCCAGAATGCCTCTTCAATTGATCATCTGCTTGTGGTTCATTATGATTGAGAACGAATTTCAGGAGTTTCTTCGATTGAGGAGAAGGAGTATTATTTCTGAGAAGAGTTGGAGAGTTCTCCTCGAAGTCGAAATAGCCTCTTTTCTTGGGCTCGATAAAATTTTTTATAGTTGTCACAGTAGGCATGCGAAGTGTTGAATCAGTAGCCGGGCTTTGGCTCAATACAGGTTTTATAGAATTTGAGGCCTTAGGAGTGTGAATTGAAGGTAGAAATAGGGAAGTATCTTTAGTCTCTTGCTTGTGTAATCCCTCTTGAGTAGGTTTCCGATATGAATCTGAACTGCTAACTACGTGTAAATTGAGTAAAGGTTTCTTTAAGGGAGAACCATTGAAAGTGCTTAGCTTGTGCTGCATTCAGAATGAGATTCTTGCAAAAATAATTAATTTTCTAATATTCTTTTCTATTAGGATTGAGAATTAATTAATTAAATTTGGTTCTTGAAAGCCGTTTATTGTTTCGAAAGAAGAAATTTTTTAATTCCGCAGAAGGATTGTGGACGTTTTATGATCGGCCCAAATTCCAATTCATTTTTTGCTTTTGGATTGCCTGTGATATCTAAAGTTAACAATCGCATGAATACTATTCTGCGTATGGATAAATAAAATGTGCTCATGTGAGTTTGCTAGAAAATTATTACTCGTATATATTCAATCTGGAACCAGCGCTGTTGTTACTCAATTCGTGCTATCGCAAAATAGTTGTTGTGTAATTCTTTCCAGCAAATTATGCTATCTTCTACTATAGTCAGGTTTGGAACGAGCTAGATTCTGTAATTCTGAATACAAGCCCTCAACAATTGATAAAAGAGTTATTTTCCGATGGTCGTTAATAGCACACAAGAAAGGACCAAACAACAAAAGACTAATATATTGAGCCATTCATTTCACAAATTTTTTTCATCAGGTGCTTTCCAAAAACTACTGTATTAAATAGCACTATCACCTATGCCTACTTAAATTTATTTTGTGATTTCATCTCATGTCATTGCTCGTCGAGTCGAAGACGTTGTAAGCAAAACTTTAATACATTCGAATGTGTCCTGCAACGTCAACTTCAGCAGAAATAGTAGTGACCAACCAACATCGTTTTGGATAGAATCATCGTAAGCAGGAAAGTAAATTAATCATTGCATGAGTTGAAGGCAGCTCTACGTAATTTATAATTAAAATTATTGAGCGATTTTTTTTGATTTTCTCATCTAAGTTCCAACAAGGAACAATTCATTAATCCGTTTGAACTATGCAATAGCAACTTCGAAAAAAATGTGCTGGATTTAAACATAACCCTTTCTACGGTGCAACGGACAGCAATTCTTCCCATTTCACAGCATTTTTCATATTGAGTTTCACATGAGAATCTCCTTCTGACCAATGAGAGACTAATTGAAGATATACTTATCATTTTCCCTTTTAGGCATGACTTTTATAACATATTTGAAGCGGTTACTTTGTTTCATTTTCCAGAGTGAATTATTAGATTAGCACTGAGATATATATATAGACACACAGGGGTATTAATAGAGTTTAATCATATCAGCCACGCCGTTCTAACTCATTCTGATCACTTTCGAGTTATTAATCTCGAGTTCATAAAGTTTGTTAAACAAAAAAAAATTAAAGAAAGCAAAGACCAATTTATTCTCCGACCAAACAGAAATGACCACTCTCATCCAAGCCTACCAAATCCAAGCCGATATCCGCACTACTTCTGAGACCCAGGATCAGGATCCTCAGCCTCATTTTGATTGTGATCCGATCCCAACTAATTCCAGAGCCAATGAAAATTATCGACGGGAGATTGAGTCTCTTAAGCAACAGCTGCTGTAAGAAACCATTAAAATTCCGAGATTAACGTATTCCTAGGGATCTGCAGGGCAAGAATGATGTTCTTGAAGCCGAAAAGGATGAACTCGTTAGCCAAGTAATCCCATTTATCGAATTATATCTAATTTCTTCGACATTGTTAGGTCTCTGATTTACGGTTGCTCCTTAAACGCGTTTCGAAGGAAAGCGAGGGCAATCTTAAGAAGCTCGAGGAGAAGCAAGTAACTACTGAACTCATTAAAAAGTACTAATCGAGTATTTAGCGCTTACTTGAAGGACGTTGTCAAGGACTTGAGTCAGCTTTGCAGAGTTCCTATGAAAACGCGAGTCATTTTGAACAGTTGCGCCTCTTCTGGGCAGATATGGAATGATCGAAGCCGCCGTGGAGACACAAGTCAAATTATTCATTCTCAAACAGAAAAAATTCCTCTATTGTGTGTGCACAAATCTTTAATTGTGATGCAATTAAGCGATTTCTATATTTTGTGTCTCCTCTCATATCATGCATATTCCATGATCAAAGAATTAGTGTTAAGAATCTCAATGATAGAGGAAGAATCGAAAGGTTTTTTAAGGTTAGACTTCATAATCAAGGAAAGTTCATGTGATAGATTTCAGTAGTGATGGCTCAGACAGAGCGAGACACTTGTCTCCTCTTTACTAGGATTCAAACAGATAAGATGACGATGTTTTAGCTACTAGCCTGGTAAATGTTTATTTCACAGTATGTTTAGCAAATTATAATTGCGGAATTATTTCTCTTCCAAACTGAATATAGATATGCTAATAGGGGCATGGGACATGAAAGAGGATATTAAGACTGATTTTCAGACATTCTAGCAATATTTTGAACTTAATACTGGAAAGAGGAAAATTTTCTTTCATTTATGCATTGGAGTACGCCTGAGATTAATTTGAATTTAAAACAAAGCGTTTTTACAAATCTGGTGGACACAAATGAACATATTCTAGAAAAAAAGAAGCTATTCATCGTAAGAGATTCGCCTCTTCTTCGCCACGGTTTTGGGAGCCTAAGGTCTGAAGAATTTCACACATATACTTCTAGACAGGAGTGAGTTCTAATTTCGTCTGTTTCTTTAATTTTTCTTGGTACAAAAGTATTTTATACTCATCTCAGATAGACTAACTGCCAATGTGACTTCTCTTTTCCCTATTAATTATGTTCAAAGAGCTTAGTTAGTCAAATAACAAGTTGAAAGTTTGAGTATTTAAGCATTATAGTTTCTTCATCAGCAAAAGTTTGAACATTTTCCTGTTGATTTGAGTGATCCTTCAAGCAACCTGAGAAATCCAATTTTTGAACAATTGCTCTTCAAATTTGTTTTTAGCTCTTTTCCTAATCAGAGCAGCATCTTCTCTCGTTAAGAAAAAATAACCTCATAAAAAAAACTAAATTCAAATAAGCACATTGGTGCATCGAAAGCTAAGGAAAGCTCAATCAAAACAGCATTAGGTGAGAGAAAACCCTCACAAAAGAAAACTATCGAGAGATATAATTTTATTTGTTGAATACTTTGCAAAGAAGAAAAGAAAAAACTAATAAAATGAATTTGAGGTAGATCTTTCCAAGATGGAAATCTTTCTATTATTCAGAGAACTAACACAACATTAATTTGTATGAAATCAAGATTACAACAAATCTTATAAAAGAATTCTTACAACTAAATGAATACCCTGAAGCTAAACTACTGACCATTATGAAAACCTTAACAATTATTCAATCGGTTCATTGTCAACTTCCTCATTTAACTCTTTAACCGAATTACCTTCATCAAAATTCTCTCCCTCATAATTCTGGCTCTTTTCATTCAGATTCTCCTCAAGCTGAGGTTCTTCTTTCAATTTAACATCATCAACTTTATTATTTTCCTCTTTCTCATGTTCCAGGTTCAGTTGATTTGAAGGTTGTTCAACCTCCACCTTCTCCGCCTTGGATTCGTGATTCTCATTGCTATCTGTAACTTCATTAGTGATTACTGCAACTTTATCAACGATTTCTTCAATTTTATCAGCCATTTCTTCGACTTTCTCATTCTCTTTTAATTGATTCTCCATAACTGTTGATGTAATGAAAAATTCATCTTTATTTGTCTTCTGGTCTGTCACACTGCCTTCACGATATATCTCGAAAATTCCTATTCCTTTTCCTTTTTCTTCTGAATTACTGTATAAATTGAGTCCATCACTATTCCTTCTGCTGGGAAATTCGTCGTGGGAAAATCGCACATTTTTGAGTGTTTCTAGATTAGGAGACTCTTGGATATCTGGATCTAATTTTGAAAGGAAATTTAACCCGTAATTAGTTTCCTCAGCAGGCTTCTTTTGCAAACAAAAAGTTTATCAGCCACTTCTATCATTTTAATATTTTTACGCGGCTTGTGCGATTTTTATCCTGAAAAGCCTTTGTCATTAGATTCGTTTGGGACGATTTTGGGTGGAAAGTTTTCACAAATTGTTGATGAAAGACTTGCTTTGGTATTGGTGGAAGGATCCTCGACTTGGACACAATTCTTCCGTCTCTTCCATATTCCACTTCCCTATAGAGAGAAAATCACAGATGAGTCAGCAATTTTGTTAAACAATCTAAAAATGACTACCCTTTTCTCCAGGTTTTCTCCGGAGTATCTTTCAACTCAATTCTCTTCAGCCTCTCTCCTATCTTTTTATATTTCTGATATGATTGATCCAACTTCATTTTAGATATCGCAGATTCTCTAAATATAAGCATAGTGTTTTAGGGATCACATATCCATCGATTCGCGTACTGAAAGATAACTCTCTCTGCAAGTATAATGTTCTCCTTAATGATCTTTTTTCTTGCTCGCTCGCGGTTCCCAGCATTTGAAGTATATGGATTCGTATGCCCGATACTACCAACTGATTGCGAGCGAGACATGAAAGGAGATTGTGCGTTTTGTGCGCCCGGCTTCTGCAGAGAATGAAATGAGAATTAGAAAGATGATAAATTCACTTTTTTCAAAGGAACCATGTTGAGTGAAGGGTTGCGATGTGAAATCTTGTTAAGTCGCTCAAGTATGTGGCAATTCTCTCTTTGGATATTAATTAATCTGTTGCTTTCGACAAATTGCTTCGTTTTGTGCTTATTGTTGAGGATTGTACAGGCATAGAGGGTGTTGTTGCCCGAGATATATTTATCTTTTAGAAATCGTCCTTCTTGGATGTCATTGAGTTTCTGGAGGTGGAGGCGATAGGCCCTTCATCGAATAGATAAATGAGACTAGGGGTTGATCTGGCGGTTGTTGTACCTTTCTCGATAAATTTGTGTTAAATAGTTCGTTTCTATGTTTCTTGAGGCTTTCATTTTACTTTTATCTCGATTAATCTGCTTGCAAAATTTTCACAATAAGTGGTTGCATTTTTTGAAACAAATGCTCTGATGATATGCGACTGAGTACTTATGAACGATTTGTTGTTACTTAAAGCAACCAGGCAATTAATACATTTCTAATCATTATTTTTTAGAGAGAGAGAGCGAAAATTTGGTCTCAAGTCTCTGATTTCAACAAGGAAAGCTCTTTACATGAGAGGAATTGACCTCTGTGATTTGTGGTCTAATCAGCCTGGGTTCCTTGATACTTGATGAGAATCTCAGTTAATCTGAACCTCCACTGTGTGTTTCTTCAATCAAAATTTTTGAGATGCTATTTATGTGATTGAACGTTTGCTAATTAATTCAAATTGCTTCAATGCAAAAAATTAAACAGGGTCAATCACTTGCACACGAATAATGATACTTCTCCTTAAGGGCTTTTCTCTTCAATGAAGAGATGGGTCGGCATATATGTTGAAGTTTCCACGACAACCATCTTCATAGACCAATCTTAGAGCTTTCATTTTTCTGATTGATAATCTCAGTATAGGTAGAAGGTGTTTCTTGCATTTTATGATGATGCATGATGATACAACAAAGTTTTTTCGATGATAGAAAATAATTAAAAGTTAATTCTCCTCCATATGAGTTTATATCGAGATAGTTCCTTCTGATGATGTCATATATAGATCGATTTATAAGTGCACGATGAAAATAATATCGCATTCGTTGCTAACAATTAAAACTAGCTTCAATTACCATAGTTTTCCAATATGAGTAGGTGTGCCATAGCTGCTAAAATAGGCCAAAATTGCATAATCGCCAAGTCTGACCTCAATGGCAGTTGTAGCGACGAGCCAACTTATCAGAAATCTTTGTTGGAATCAGCAGGATCGTCTTAGAGTCAAGTTAACTCTGATTAAATAGTCAGAAATATCGGTCTCGTGACTGTTTTCAAGCAGAACAAAGAGATAACAATAAATCTAAATTTGGCTTCGCTCAAACTCATGAAATATGTCTAAAATGCTTGATTTTAGTATTGGGACTTCTATTTTACAGAAAAGGCCACTCGAGAATTAAATGCGTTTGTCTTGGGATCTCAGTGGATTTAAATCACACTACTTTATATAACAAAAACGGATTTGACCGAGTATTTATCAAGCGTGACTCGAGATTTTATAATTAATTACATTAGCGACAAATAAAATTTTTTTTTTAAAATCGGAATGTCTGAATCAACGGAATATACTCTTTTGGAGCGAGTCAAAGGCTGGAGTTCCAGTCTATTCTCTGCCAAAGACTGCCTCAAATCTCTGGCAAAAGATAGTCTGTATATCACTCTCTACTACTTTTTCACAGTCATGGTTTCCACCATCAACATACACTACATCAGTCTTAAAAACGATGAAGCCATGCTTGCCGGTATCGGCTTAGCTACTAGCTGGGTCTCCGCTACTAACCACACTATAATCTTTGGATTAAATGTTGGTACTCTCGCACTCTGCTCCCAAGCATTGGGAGCTGGAGAGATCAAACTTGCAGGAATTTATTTCCAGCGAGCCCTTTTGATGAGATACATCTTATTTATTCCTTGCTATGCCTTGCTATACTACGCAAACGGCATATTCTTATCCTGGGGAGTGGAGGAAGCTGTCGCAAACCATGCGACGACTTATTGTCGCTTACAATTCTTCCCTCTGCTCTGTCTGATAGTCTTCGATACAACGAAATCGTTATTGATCGCTGGAGGCATTTTTATGCCTTTCTTCTACATTCAAGTTGTAATGGCAATGACACACTGGCTGATTTGTAGTATCTCGGTGGCATTTTTCGATTTGGACTTCATGGGAATCACAGTTTCCCAAACCATCTCCTACATAGTGAGTCTTGCACTATTATATGGCTACGTCAAAATGAAAGAGCCTTGTAAAGGGTCTTTCTTCTGGTTTGAAAGTTTCGAATTGCCTCCAGTCTTTGCCCAATTTACAAAGGAAGTTCCCATAGGCATCATGTACTATCTCCAAGCCATGGGCTTTGAACTTACTGTTGTGATCGCCAGTCAATACGCGGCAGCTGAACTGGCGGCTCAGGTGATCTTATGGAATTACGTCACCTACGCTTTCCTTCCGACCCTTGCGATGAATATGGTGCTCACAAGCGCTATAGGTAACTGCTTGGGAAATAAAGATGCCGCCAAGGCAGACGAGTACAGAAAAGCTGGTTTCATGTACATATTGATGCTCGCTGCAATCGAAATACCGCTTTCTTTGTTCTTCAAGTATCAGATACTTGGGATATATACACACAGCGAGGAGATCACTGCGGTATGTGCTCGCGGTATGAACATCTACTGTGTTATCATGATAGCAGATTTTATTCAATCTACAAACAACTGCATTTTGAGAGGATGCGGACAAGAAAAGTTGGGATGCATCCTTTTCATACTCACGTCCTACATCATCGGTACACCAGCAAGTTATGTGATGGGAACGCTGTTCAGCTTATACACAGTTGGCCTCTGGCTGGGTATATTAATGGGGACTTATGTGAATATCGTATTGAGTGGCTGGGC